>Ga0209671_1009440_pt1 | contig 10228 bp, 6 predicted proteins | sample WorMetHERISLAND2_2_FD_187401 | JGI IMG/M metagenome (GOLD analysis project Ga0209671, IMG submission 187401) | Marine gutless worms symbiont microbial communities from Max Planck institute for Marine Microbiology, Germany - Olavius geniculatus... | ecosystem: Host-associated > Annelida >... | reverse complement strand
CTTCCGGGCAGCCGACGGTAAAGATTTGGTGATCCTAGCTTGCATCGTTTTTGACTGATCCACCCGTATGACGGACAGACAGACAAACAGAATTGCGATGGCTAAGACGCGCTGAAAGCAGTAGTTGCTTTCGTGCTTTCGCGCGTAAAAATAGAAAGTCACCAACTTTTAGATAAGTCTTACACTTGCGCAAACAAACATTGCAAACACGTCACGTACATCAATTTACTTAATTAACTCAACGACTGCTGTTTCTTTATTCACTCCACACTTCACAACATCAAAATCCTGCTGGCACTAGGTCCCGCCTACAGGCAGTGACAGGTCTGATAATGACGACGAGCATCTCTAATTGCAGCAGCAACCGCAGTCGGCATCAAGGACCCAATCGCGCTAACATTAGCTCACCTAATTACAAAAAAATACAAGCTGTCGTTAGAGAAGACGCGCTACAGTCTAAAAAGTTCCTGTTGCAGTACTGACCTTCAAGGTCATCCAAGGTCGATGGTTTTCCTCTCATCTGAAAGAGCGTATGCGATATTCTATTGGTGATCAATAGCAAGTTTGGCCCCATCTCTTACCGTTTAGACACAATACATCCATGACCCGAGCACAGACACAACTTCCGTTACGAACACATCGTGCCACAAACGCGCCATAGCCCACAGCATAGCTGTAGCGCGTTAAATATGAACGACTTTGGAATGAACGTACTTTGTCGGCGCACTTCGGCAGTGCCTTGGCCCACATCATCAACATCTCGTAGTTGACGGCCGACTGGGGCGAACCCTGCAGCATCGCGTTGCGCTGTATGACCTGCACCCGCGGCCTCGTGACGCCGAGGGCCGTGGCTACCGTCGTCCACTCGGCGCCCAGCTGGCTGGCGACCTCACGCAGTACCTCCTCGGTGATCGGTTCGTTGGTCGGCATGTAACGCACGGGCACCTTGCGCAGCGGCTTCGCCGACAGCAGGTCAGGGTCCTGCCAACGTCACAACACGCCCAACATTTCTCGGCTGTCAGGGGCGTCATTCAAAGGGGGGGGGCTGGAAGGGTCCATGGACCCCTCAAGGATTTATGACTAGTATTTTCGCTGCAAATCGTACCTTTGAAACAGAACAATGTTACTGCTGCAAGAACAATACGTTACGTAGACGGAGACCGCCAAGGATAACTGAGACCGCCCCGACGATTTTCTGAAATGACGCCACTGTCAGCTGTGCTTACAACTCGGCGGTGGCGCCAGGGGTCACCCCGATAGGGGTGAGAGCATTTTCCGACGGGGAAGGGGCTAAGGTAAATATGTCACTTTAAGGGCCGTACCCAAATTTGAAAAAAACGACGAGGCAGTAAAAAAGGTTTAAGGGCAGGGTTTTTTTCAACGAGTCATAAAAAACTCGATGTAGGCAGACGGCGCCCACCAATAATTTTCCAACCTTTTCCAAGGCACAGATCAAGGCGCATATGCGTCAAAAACTAGACATCGCAGGCGTCGAGTGAGATGGAGAATAGGGAAAGGATTGCTTCCCCAGCCGACCAGAGGGTTAGGAGGAGCGTCGTAAGCTCCACCAGAGGTAGGTTTGTCAATCCAGTAAATGTTCAGGGATGGACTGTTGAAATTTGGCTAAATCTGCCAAAGTTATTGTAAAAATTAAAATTATTGTTCCTTTTTGTCTAGGACACAGTGTAATATTTAACTGCCCTCAGGAATGACGAAAGGAAAGGGATTTGACTACTAGGGGTAAGTTACCCCGGGGCCCTGCGACGTTTGGGGAGCCCCGCTGTCACTGAAAAATATAAAGTATACCAAAATTCACCATTTAAAAAGATTCAAAAAGTTTCTCTCCAGAGGGGCCCCACGAGAATGTTTAGTGGGCCCCGCAAGAATGTTTCCCCGGGCCCTGCTGTGGCTCTCGACAGGCCTAGATGCCTTTTCTTATCTCCAGTACGTTAACATTATACCCCGTTTACACGATCAAGCTGGCTCGACAAGCTGGCTATATGTTGGCTGGACGAGCCAGCTCGATGTTTCCTTGATGCTTGCTAAATGTCTGCTCGACGTTTGCTCGATGTCGGTTCGATGTTTCCTCGATCGTGTAAACGGGGTATTACTCGTAAAGTGGGAACGTTGGCGCCCGGAAGCACGGCATTAAACGCCGCTAGCGCATGGTCGGCGGCCGAGCAGCAACTGGTCTACTCCGGCAAAGTTGGTTTAGCTGTCTGGGGTCCAACCCCAAAAACAAATTAATAATTTAAATATTGCCGAATATGCTAGCTCACCGCAGTTTGCGAAAATATTATTGAATGCCGCGAAAATATCATTTTCACTTTTTAAAACGCTATAAAATAACAATGCGTTCCAACACGTTTCCCCACAGAAAGCGGCCGATATGACCATTCTCGGCTAGCGTCGTAATCAAAAAGTTCACCGCATGCATATTGCCTATGATTATTTGGTTGAGCTGGGATAGCTTGAAGAAGCAGTTAAACCATGTTTACGCGTTATCAGTTAAACGAATTTCTTTTCTACAACTGCTAACGGCGTACATATAAAACATAATAAAACGTTTCTGTATATAACATACACTCATCTTTACAGTACAAAATCTTGTCTCATAGATCGAAATGACGTCACAATAATTTACACAGTTCGGAAGATCGATATGTGCTGTAGGTACCACTATGCTGAGTACGACCTACAGGCTAGATGTCTTAAGTAAGCAACTGATATAAAACCGCAACATTTCAAAGTCTATCTGTTTTAATTAAAAGCCAACGAAGAAAAAAAACGACGAAACGCACGAAAGTGTACAGTAGCGGTAAAATTGTTAACGCAAGCTTAGCTAACTTGTGACTTAAATAATTAAAAGCATCTTTTACTTCTAAACGAAGCAGAGCGTTTGTATATTAACTAGGTAAACCTCGAACGCGATGTGTGCACTGTGCTAATAGAACGAGATGTAAAAATGTTTCAGATGGAGTGTGAACGCGCGGGATTTAAGATTGTTTGGAAGAGCGTTACAAGTAAACGGAGCGACATGTCAAAATGCGCGTCTTCCGTTAACCCGTTAGTGCCTAAATTATTTTATGATTTATCATCAAAGTAGGTGGAGCTTTTGACGGCTGTAGGCATGAATGGGTTAAGTTGACCACATGACATATTAAGCTATAGTAACCAGAAACGGAGCCAACCTTGGGGAAGGTAATGAGCAGTTCGGAGACCAGGGTAACTTTGATCTCGAACATGGGCGGCGGCGGCTCCTCGACTGCGGGCACTTCGGCGACGGCGGCAGCGGCGGCGGCGGCGGCGTCACCGCCTGCGCCAGCTTCAGCTTCCTGTGTCGGCGCCGCAGGTGTCTCAGCAGCTGTGCCTTCAGCTGGGGCAGCAGCAGGGGCACTTGCAGCAGCTGGCGGCGCAGCAGCGGGCGGCGCAGGGGCAGCGCCGGAGGGCGGTGGCGCTCCGACGGCGGGTCCTCCAGGCTTCTTGTCAGCGGCGGCAGTGGCACCGGGCGCCAGCAGTGTCTTGGTGACCTTGCGCAGCTGCACGAAGCCGCGGTAGACGTTGTAGGCTTTCTGGACGAAGACGTCGTGCTGTTCGACGTACAGCGCGACGCTCGTGTCGAGGTTGGTCGTGAAGACGGCGTTCAGTTGCGGGTTTTCGTCGACGCACTTGACGTTGCCGCGGAACGCCACTTCGAGCCGGTCGCCCTCGCGCAACGAGAACTCGGCGCTCGGGTCCGGACCGCTGTCGTAGCCGTTGTCCTCGAGCTTCTTCAAAGCGCGGTCCGTCTTCGTCGCCGGAATGACGTACAGCCGCACGTCACACGCGTCGTACTCTCTAGACACGCGCGAAGCCAATGATCCAAAATAGGGGAAATATTTTTTGGGGAGGGGAAAAGTTAGGAGAGAGTTGTAGTATTCAGCAAACGGAGCTGTTCTCGCGTTTACGATATCTGTGACGCCTGAAATGCACCAAATTCGTTTTTGGATATACATTTTACTGCGAATAGTTGCAATTTGTCGACTGTTATCTCAGAGAAACGTGCATATAATTGTGTGATACGTGAGAGTTACGAACTGTTGTTTGAGAACCATGGTAACGATTCGATGGCTGAGGATTGTGTAGAGCATGTCGGTCATTTTCTCGGCTTCTTTCTCTGTTGCTAGAATTGTCGTTCGCAGTACGATAAACCTGCGAGACACAAACAGAATGTTATATCCCGTTTACACGATTCAGCAAACGTCCAGCAAACTTCTAGCAAATGTATTCAAAATACACGTGCTAATTGCTCGACGTTTGCTGGAAGTTTGCCGTACGTTTGCTGGATCGTGTAAACACCCTATTACTGTAGGGCCTATACACTGTACGGCCGCAGCCGGGGTCTAAAGGGAGCCGGACATTTTCCCTCTGGACATGTTCCCCCCGGACGTTTCCCTCCTGCTTTTCGAGTTCCTACAACGTTTTCCCCCTAGGCCAGTAACAGCATATTATCAGATTCAGCGCCAAGCCTGAGCAGAAATTTCTTGCAACACCAAAAGCAACTCCGCCTCTGAAGTCTCGTCGTCGTTGAGTATTTTTCAAACACAATGAGTCTTAGTAGGCGCGAGTGCGCGACAATTAACAGCAATTAGGAATGTAGGCCTACGCGCCCACGAGACGATTAAACTCAACTCGATACAGAATGAACCAGGAGAATAAAAGTAGTTAGCGCACATATTTTTACGTAGGCTACATAAAGAAAGCAAAATCCGATGAATTGCATTATTGCAGACACTTTGCTTGCTGTGAGACACTGCGCTTTGAGTGGCGTTTTGACGTCGCCGTCTGCAGCTCTTTCTTCAGAAGTTGAGAACTGAGACTTTTTGAGAGATGCCTTTTGTTTGACGTATTATGTAACCTTATTAATGATAACACCAGAATTTTATAACACAAGAATATTTGATGTTTGCTGCATTCTTCCATCATGCTGACACTGAATTTTTATTCGCCGAAAAACCGCAGAAAAATAACGATATTTGAATTTTTTACTAATACTTGAAAAAATCACGTAAATGACAAGTTCAAATTCATTCATTAGCTAAGCACTACAAAAAGTGTTTCTTTTGTTTGCGAGTCGGCAACAGTTTTAGCTTTCGAACAGTTATGACTCGGTTTAATGTTAAACAGTTTGCTGCATGCTTTCTTGGCAAAATTGCTGACAGTTGTATCGGAACTGAACTGAATACACACTAGGCCTACGATAATTTACACAATAAAGTTACACGACGTAGACTAAAGTAAAGACACAGGAAAAATTCGCTAATGCGCTGTGGCGTCGAGGTTGGTGAACAGCGAGCAGATTTTAATTTTTTCTGTCTAAAAATAACTTTTAAAAGTGCGAAACGAAGCATCTTGAGACTCGTTCGTAGGGGTTTCGTACTTGTCGATAGGTTCTTTGAACTCTACTTCGACGGTGTCGAGTTTGATCTGGGTGAGTGGAAGCTGCTCGTGGGACCACTTGCTCTTAGACCACTGCGACGGCTTGTTGCGCATGAAGTACAGAAGATCTCGCTCGTCCTCTGCCTCCCGCACACGACACGAAACACGATCGATCACACACACTGCATGACAAATCTACGTGAGACTGTAATAGGGTGTTTACACGATCCAGCAAACGTTCAGCATTAGCACGTGTATTTTGAATACATTTGCTGGAAGTTTGCTGGATCGTGTAAACACCACATAAAGCTGACGAACGTGCATGACAGGGCGACGTAACTGAACTAAACTGAACTGAACTGACGTGGTTCCGTTTTGGACGAACTGGCCAATAGGCAAGCAGTAATGCGTCGGTGGCCTACGTGACTAAACCCACGTACGCGTCAACCAATGACCAATAGGCTCGTCCTGCTTGCTCAATGCCCATTGGTCAGTTCGTCAAAAACTAAACCGTGTCAGTACCGGTACGCTCTGTACGCGCCTTAAGAGAGAATGCAGACGACGCCTAGCAATTAACGCCCCAGATTACTGTTATATTTTTTTCTCTGAAAGAATAATTTGATAACAATTGTCATCGTCATCATCACCATCATCACCACGTGTGCAGCCGTGACAAAATATAACACTTGTAAACGCCGATATCGTTTATAGTGTACGAATTCTGATATATTTGACGGTAAATGCATTAAAAGCTGCAAACTGCGGCGATCGTTTATACCCCGTTTACACGATCAAGTAAACATCGAGAAAACATCCAGCAAATGCATTCAGAATACACGTGCACGACGTGTGCTCTAATTGCTCGATGTTTGCTCGTTGTTTGCTTTATGTAAGCTATGCTTTATGCATGATTCATATTTGCTTGACGTTTGCCTGATGTTTGCTTGATGATTGCTTGATCGTGTAAACGGGGTATTAGGCTAATATACTACCCGACTATATATGTAAGCACACATGATGTTAGAACGGATAAAGTTAACCAATTAAGACGCCGCAGCAGAGCGAAAGCGGTTGGCCTAGGCCTATAATTGGCATTGTTCTGTTCTATCTAACAAGACAAGTTCGGCGATATACACGGTGTTTCATAAAAGGCGTCTTTTTGTTTTTTTTTATAAGTCAGTCAATTAATCAATTTACATGAAATTTTTACCAGATGTTGCTGAAAAAATACAAATTCAAAATATTTAAACAAAATGTGGCCGATAGTAAAATGTTCTTTGCTAGTAATGCTGACGTCATAATGTGTGGTGTGTACAAACTGGCTTGTATCAGTTGGTTCTGTCAGTAGCTACCCTGCTTCAATGGTGAACTTTATCTGGTTTACTGATGAAAAATGTTCATTGTATCAGCACTAAGCAACAAGGGGGCATAAAATCAGGTGCCGGTGCACTGTCTTGCTGAAAGGTGTAAAAGTAAATCTATCTCCATAATTGTGTGAAAGTGATCGTTTTGGGAGTTTTTTTGTGGCTACAATGTTGAAGCTTCAACAGTTAGTCATCAACGAACCAGACAAAGTTCTCCATCGACACAGGGCAGCTATTCAGCAAGTCTGTTAGCACCGGTTGTGACAAGCCGATCTGTAGTCGCGGCACACTATGACGTCAGCATTACGTCACGACTAGCAAAGAATATTTAACTAACAGTCATATTTTGTCCAAATATGTTGAATTAGTATTTCTTCAGCCACATCTGGTAAAAATTTCCTGTAAAGTGATGATCACTTGACTGAATTATGAAAGAAAGAAAAAAGGTGCCTTTTATGAAACACCATGTATTTAGACTCTGCCTGTATAACGTACCGCTATCTTTGTCAAACTGTCCCATGAACCACTTGACCGGTTTCAGCCACGAAGCCGGCAATGTTTCTTTGTGTTTTTCTTCCTCGTCGTCACCTTTCGGGAGTTCTTCTTTCGGTTTTTCTTCGGACTTCCGCTTCTCTTCTCTCGGCCTTTCCTCTTTCTGCGACTCGTCGCCGGCAGCCGCCTTTTCCTTCGCTTTCGCTTCTTTGGCTTCCTTCTGCTCCTTGGCCGCCTGCGCAGCCGCCGCTTTCTTCAGTATGACCGGATTGGTTGGAACTGGCAACGTGACCTATCGAAACAATCACATCGAAACGATACGAACTTCAGACAAATCCGTAATAAGCACATCACATTACGATTAGCATGACCGCGATATATACTATTCGCAAATTGCCATAATACTTTAGAGGCGCATTAAAATATAAAGACAAAATACTATATTTGTCACAATGCATCTGTTCTGGTCTAATACTGCGCTGCCACGTAGCAAAACTAAAAGGGCACTCGGAGAGCGCAAATCTCTGCCAACGCTATGTCACAGTTATTGTTTTCGTAGTGTTTGCCAGGTGACAACAATATAGGCCTATTCGGTGGAGGTTTACCAAATCCAGCAATGGCAAAAATCTATGAACTTTAAATTGGACTATGTCTAAACTTCCTGGAAAATTTTAGCCAAATCCGCTTGTAACATAATGTGCAATCCTACTATAGAAACATACAGATAAAGAAATAAATAGACGCCGGGTAGGCTTATCACACAACTTTCTTGGCAAAGTAAATATCTGACGGTCAGTGTCGTGATAGAGAGCAGCAAAGCAATATCGAGTTATTATAGATCTACAGTAGGCCTAGCTTGTTGTAACGTCAGCTAACATTATAGCACAAATTAACTGTAAGCTTATGCCGTTCTCGCCAAGCAAGCTGAAAGACTAATCTCGTTTACACCATCAAGCAGACATCAAGCAAACATCAAGCAAATGAATTCAAAATACACGTGCACGACGTGTGCTCTAATTGCTTGATGTTTGCTTTATCGTGTAAACAGGGTATAACCCACTGCGTCACTTAACACGTCAACGCGATTATCAGTTGAACGCCGCTAGCGCATGGTTGGCGGCCGCGCAGCAACTGGTCTACTCCCGCAAAGTTGGTCCCATGCTAGTCTGGGGTCCAACCCCGAAAAAAAATTTATAATTTAAGTATTGCCGAGTATGCTAGCTCACAGCAGTTCGCGAAAATCTTATTGAATGCAGCGAAAATATCATTTTCACTTTTTAAAACGCTATAAAATGACAATGCGTTCCAACGCGTTTCCCGCAGATATGACCATTTACAGCGAACTACAGAGTATATAGGATATACAGTGACAGCTGCAGGCCGTTTATTCAAGACGAAACTTACAACACATTCTGTTTTCCGCCTATGTCCTGTAACTGACTGGAAAATGACTGAAGCGCTAGGCATTTTTTCACTTTAAATGTTGATGCGATGTAAGCTTATTACAATCTGCATACTGCCTTGGTGTTTAACAGAGCCACTCAGGCCAACTCAGCCTGGCCATCCCTGTGTAGATAAGCGTAACATGTAAGAGAGAGAGAGAGAACGAGATGGAGTCGTACAACGACGGGTGAGCTGAAGCTGGTAGCGGTCCAGGTTAGTGATATGACCGGGCCCGCACAGAGTAGACCGTTCGCTGCCGGTAATCTCTTGCGCAGTTCCGCCAAAGCCGCCGAGTCTACAGGCTGCATCTGGACGACACACCAGCAAAACAGCGCTGCAGCCTAGCAGGGGCGTCATTTCTAGCAGAAGACTGATGGGGCGGGGCTACGGACCCCAAGGATTTGTGATTTCAATGTTTCCGGGCCCTAAGTGAGTCCTGCGTAAACGGCTGACGACAGACTTTTGGTCCACGATTGACCTTTACTGTGTACACTGCACGGCATTTGGTTAGCTGATTATCAGAAAAAATTAGTCAAATTGTTCCCGCCAGGTATCATATTATCAGACTGAAATGCACCAAATTCGATTTCGGCTGAGGTTCTGCTCCAGACCCCGCAGGGGAGCTTACATCAGTCCCTTAGACCCACTTGATAAATTTAGAGGCCCTACTTCTAGGGAGAGGAAAGAGAAGGGAAAGCAAGATAGGAAAAGGAAAGGGGACTAGGGGAAATAAGAGGGGAGAAAAGAGAAGGAAAAGAGAGTGAGACCACCAATAATTTACTGAAATGATGCACTGGCTGCACGTCACATGTGCGATAACGCTAGCTGCTAGTTGTATGCTACAGTTTTGTATAGGAAACTGCGAATCGGCCGTTAGCGTTCGAATGATCGAATACGAATCGAATCGGGCGTTACGATTCGAATTCGAATCGAATGTTGAATCGAATCGGCCGTTAGTACCGTTTAACGGTGAGTTAACACGCTTCACGACTGTCCGACAATCGCGATTTGTATTCACGCTATTCATGTTGTGCACTACGGTTACAAATTCCTCATTCTAATCCGCAAACACATCAAGCAATACCGGCGTACATGTATGATCACTCATACAGTGTATAGCCAACTTGAACACTTAACAATGAACATATCTCACGCTTTACATAGGGCCTAACTGCAAAATATCGCTACGTGTCATGATAAGGTGCCTACAGAGCGACAGAAAGAAATGAAGTAAAATAAACTAAACTGAACTAAACTTGACTGAAGTAAAATAAAATGAAAGCCCCATTTATATTTAATTGCATTTTATTTTCTGTTTCTCTGTGCACACGTTTAAAACATTATGCGCACGTGCTAACAAATGATAGGCCTACAGGGTGGTCGAAAAAAAACGGATACCCAGTTTATTTTGGGATAACTTCGGTAATTCAGTACCGATTTTAACCATTCTTTCATTGTTACAAGCAGAAATTTATGGCGCGTAAACGTGAAGTTCTTCCACCCACCGCACC
>Ga0209671_1009439_pt1 | contig 10229 bp, 4 predicted proteins | sample WorMetHERISLAND2_2_FD_187401 | JGI IMG/M metagenome (GOLD analysis project Ga0209671, IMG submission 187401) | Marine gutless worms symbiont microbial communities from Max Planck institute for Marine Microbiology, Germany - Olavius geniculatus... | ecosystem: Host-associated > Annelida >... | reverse complement strand
GTTATGCAAATGTACATTAACATAGGGGTTTACTTATGTAGTACCATACTGGAGACCACTGGGACGTCCTCATATTACTTGGATGAAAACCATACAGCAGGATCTGAAATCCAGCGACCTCAATATGGACGATGCAGTTGATTTGGCTCAGAACCGTCCACTCTGGAGATTGAAGTCTACGTTCGGCGCTACGCACTTTTAGTGGTGCTTGCCAGAAATGATGATGATGATATTGGTAACGAAGATATTTTTGTCATCGATATTTAGCAGTTAATAACTTCACTAAGAAATAATATTTTTCAATGAAATTTGGTGATCGCTTCAGCAGTTTATTGCGGATGATTGGATCAAGCATACAAAACTTCATCCAGATTTGACATTTTTACTGCACAATGTCTAGGGGGTTACTTTTTTGGACACAGTGTATGTTTTAGTTCAATGTGTGCTGTAGTGTATTGCATGACATCGGTCTCTCATCATCCTTTGAGAATGGTTTTGTCATTTTTGAATCCAACATGTCTTGAACCCCTGTCCTCCAATAGACAGCATTCTGAAATTAATGACTGTCTGGAGGATAACGGAAAATTATCAGAACTACCATTATGGTTAATTACATATGCACGTGTATAATGGAGTTCTTACATTATGTTCGGTTTAGCTCATTTTTGTCTTTCTGTAAAGGTTAAACTATCCATTCCATTACTGTGTGTTTGTGTGCATTCTGCCTGAAAAGGCCATCCCCGAAATGACCTCTACTGTGTCGGGCGGGACGTTAAACCCTACTCACACACATAACACCAGTCTTGACTTACTACATATTGAGATAAATTCCAACTTTAGCCCCTCCGCCAACTTCAGCATCAGTGTTGATTTAGCATGGCCTTTATGGTGATAGCATTGTTGACGCAGTGAACTACGTAAATTTTACTAAAATGGGACACATCTTGACCGTCGCTAAAGACTAACAGTTCTCTACTGGTGTTTAAAAAGTAACTTTCTGAAATTCGGAGATTGCAAAAATGTCAAAAATTCGACAGAATGTGACAATTGTGACAACAGACATATGCTTTTAAATTACTATACATGTCATGTGGCAAGTAGATGCATATTTAGTAACATTGAGAAGTACACGTGATGAAACCAAACTATATCTTTGTCAGAATCATGTTAGCGTAAACACAACGCTTGATAACAGCTATTATATATTGTACATTATACACAGCAGACTTACAGAGCACAGCATGTGTGTATAAACTGCACGAGTTGCTTACAAAGTGAATGCCACATTTCAATGTATACATGCTACAAAAAACAACAGCAGCTGCTACTGCGGCAAACAAATACAGGTCCTGGAGGTCTACGCTAGTGAAACCTTTGTGGACTGCTGGACGAAGCAGTTTTGCAGACCAGTGGATATCCTCAAACCAGCACTGTTGATGGAGTGAGTGAATGAGTAGGGTTTCACGCCCCACCCGACACAGCATAGGTCATTACGGGGATGGCCTTTCCAGGCAAAATGCACACAGTAATGGAACAGAAAATTTAACCTTTACAGAAAACACAAAATTATATTCTTAACGTAAAACTGTAAGAACTGATCATTATGACTGTGCATATATAACAGTAATGACAGTTCTAATCATCTTCCCCATTATGCTCCAAACAGTCATCAATCTCAGAATGCTGTCTATTGGACTGGGCACGCACTGTTGCAGAATTGTGCTAAGCAAGCCGAATGCAATTCAGTATACTCAGATAAATATCAAATTTACATAGTACTAAAACAACAATGGCACAATAACGTAATGCCAAATGTGGTTAAAAAAAACACCGGTAGCTACGTTCAACCGTCAAAGTCTACACTTGCTGTAATAATTAGAGTTTTCAGTGTCCGAAGAATGCGGCAGTAACCTGTACTTTGACAAATCAACAAACTGCAGCTGTGAATACATTTTACCTCAGGTTGCCCACTCGTCCAGAAATTTGAAGAAGATTTGTACTGAAATTCTTGCAAAAATGCAAAAAATGTTCATATGGTGGAAATAACAAAACGACAGATGACATTCCCGCACATGCATAGAGGTGACCAAAATTGTCAAAAGCAGAATCACAAACTGGGACATACGCAAATATGTACAAGTCACTGCATAATTTCTGCAATACACATGTGTGACTTTTTTTGCAAGTTTTTAACACTCCAGTTTTGTAATTATTGTTGTACTTTCTGTAGCATATGACCAGAAAATATCCTAACAAATGACCTGAATTCTGAGCATTTCTGATCTCCTGAACAACCATTTTACACAGTGGGCGGCCTGTCAGTTGCACCTGGACAGATGATTTTGCTGCATTAACATGATTAAAAGAACGTTCATCACCACAAGACTGACCCAAACAAAAATTTCATAATGCAATACAACGCAATGTTTGAAAAATCCAGTGAATACATATTTACACAGCAACAAAAACAGTGCACGCCAACCTTCTATTTACAACAAACAGAAAATCTGAGCTAATGCTCATGAGACGCACAAGTTCCTGTTCGCAAGTAATTTTGGTCCATCTCTGTCCGTTTCGTCGCAATTCACTTTTTTGCAGCCAAAAATCACCAAAAAATCATTAAAAACCCAATATTTTTAGGGTTCAAGGTCATTTAAGGTCATCGATGTTGACATTTCTAAGAAGCTTGTCGCTAGTGCTTGTTATCATAAGCAGCTTGTCTGTGCATATCTGCAACTATTTTCACGCTATACAAGCCAACAACGGATAAATAACCACTTTTTAGAAGGGTACCCCTCTTTGATACCCGCTTGCGCAACCCTCCTTGAACGTAGAGGGTTCGGACTTGGACTGCTAAAATCTACATTCAATGCTGAAAATTTCATACGCAGGTTGTTTTGGTCTGTCTCCAGCCATTTTCGCACAATTCGTTCTTGAAATGCGTGTCGCAGCCCGAAATCGTGAAAAATTCACTAAAACCCGCTATTTTGGGGGTTCAAGGTCATCGATGTTGACATTTCTAAGAAGCTCGACGCAAGTGCTTGCTATGATAGGCGGCATGTCTGTGCCTATCTGCAACCATTTTCACGTTAGACGAGCCTATAGTGGTAAAATAACGTCTTTTTAGGGGGTGGCCCTCTTTTGCCTTTTCGTTCTTGGGGACCCCCTCACCCAGCGGCATGAAATTTTGTCACGAAATTAGACTCTAGGCTATCATATGGTAAAACCCCAACTCTCTATCTCACTTAGGCTTGAATTGGTACCGGGTAGTGACGGACAGACAGACAAACAGACGGACAGACTCAACTCAACTCAACTCGGGTTTAATAAAAACGATAGCCGATAGCTAAAAAATATACAAACATAAAAGTAGCAACTACACATAGGCAAACAGACAGAATTACCGTAGCTAATACGCGCTATAGCTATGCTAGCTCTCGCATGTAGAAATATGACACTGTCACAATTTTAAACTCAAAAAGTTGCAAGAAAACAATCATACATTTCGCTAGAGCACTGAAACGACACAGTGAAATAACACAAATTGTGTTTAGATGATCACAGTGTCTGTACAACATACTTCATCTGAAGTCGCCTATAACTAGGTAACTAAATTTATTTAACACTGCTGCTCGCATAACATTGCACAAAGCAAAACTGGCGTTGCTGTTTCGCTGCTGTGTTTGAAAAGGCTATAGCAGTTGATACTAACACGTGTGCCCCATGTTTCAACAAAGATAAATAGTCTACAGCTTTCACATGAAACCCACTAGGGGGTCAGGTTTTACCAGACACAGTGTATTTGGATCAAATAGAATACAAATAGAATATTTGGTACAGCCCAAGTGTCAAGTGTTACCTCTAGCTCAACAATAACAACTCTGTTGAAAATATCGTATGCTGAAATAAATACTACAAATAGCCAAATCTGTTACACTCGTTCAAACTCACAGCAGTTGGCTGTTTGGGCTTTAATGACAAAGCTATGGGGGGTGAGTGAGTGAGTAGGGTTTAACGTCCTGCACAACACAGTACAGGTCATTTCGAGGACGGCCTTTGCAGGCAAAATTGCACATACACATAATAACAAAACAAAAAGTTTAACCTTTATGAAACACAAAAAACGACCTACACCTAAAATTGTACGAACTGCCGATTACAATTGTGCATATGTAATGATAATGGCAGTTCTAATAATCTTCTCTGTTATCCTCCAGCCAGTCATCAATCTCATAAGCATGGTATTATTGACCGTGCGCTCGCACGGTACAATGTGGCACAGAAAATGATATTGACCGTGTGCGCACACATGGCCTATTCATTAAGTTGCGGTTAGGTCTAGTTTCCATGCCTATGTGTATAGGCTGAACTTTTGAACTGGACTGTATGACATCTTGGGTGGTATTACGTCATCTAAGGACATCCTGGATGGTTCCTTGAGTGGCAGGTTATTCACAGTAAAGGCCTAAAGGTCGACATGATTCGAAGCTGAAATATCAGCTGAGCAGAATCTTCAGTTGTCGACACTGCTGTAGCCAAAACAGCCTCAAATATTTTTAAAGCTAGTTTTCTGCTCATAACTAAGTAATAGCAGCAACGTTAACAAAAAAGCGGCCACACAACTCTTTACTTATATGCCATTGCTAAGCATGTACGATCTGCGCACGGTAAATAACACTTTGTGATCGCATACGGACCGTGCGTGCACACGGTAAATATAATCATTGATCTCATAATGCTGTCTATTGGAGGATTGTGTAACTGGCACAAAACCAGTGGCTACAACAGGCTCACATCTGCATTCCAGGTGCAATCCACTATAACAACTTACTCCATATGAGACTAAAGTGCAGGAGATGGAACAGCAAGCAAGGCTGCACGGCCACATAAATGCACAATGCATAGCAAAATCTGACAATGCCTAATTGCTTGAGCAACTACACATAACCTGCTTAATGACTGGTTAAAGAAAACACCCAACTACTGCTATACATCAAGCTCCACAGAAAGAATGAGTTGCGTTTAGTGCTGCAGAATGCCTAAAAATCTTAGTCACAATTAATCACACACTAATTAATGAAGAACAAAAAACTAATATCCACACATATGCTTTTGTGCTAGTTGCCTACCAATACCAACAACAGCATCTATTTAAACATTGTAGTGACTTCAGTGACACTTTAGTCATGTTTGTAAATACTAAGTTTGGTAAACTCAAAACTTTCACTTGGCAGTTTTGCAAGTAAGCAAAAATGCGTAATGCAAATACATGATCAGTTATTTTAATTCTGATTAATAACTTAATGTGTTAATCACGCACTAACTGATTAACCGATTAATATGCAGCATTGGTTGTGTTTGGTGTTCTACTTGACGCCACGCAGTTCACTTTGCAGATCTGTTACTAGTTCACTAGCGGTAATAACTACATCTGATGAATGTATGCAAGTGACAAACCAAAATACAACAAAATCTTGCTTCCATCCAACGGCTTGTCAGAAAAAAGATGAACAGATCACGGCAAAAACAGTGCAAGGTTACAATGAAGGTTACATGCAAGAGACAAACGTAACACATTTGACTTACGCATTATCCTACTGATGGACAAGATCTGGAACTGAATACAACAATGTTCACCTTATTTCTGATAAGCTGCCGTTACACGAATGGCTGTTACCGACGGTACACAAGTACATTTACAATGACATAATACAGCAAACCGAGACAACGAAAACTAAATAGCGATAAACAGTAAACACTGTACACGCAGCTGGTAAAAACGAACAGGTTATATTACACAGCCAACATTGGCTGAATAAGATAATCAGATTTAATATGAAACCAGTGAATCAAAACACCACAATAACAATAACAGCAAGATAAACTAACTTATCTACAGATTGATAAAAATCATACATCGCATAGTAATATATTTTATAGTGCAAATCTGTTACAGATAAGCTTTAACAAACAATGACACAAACATGTACATAAAAAAACAGTCCGCATTAATACATAATCCTAAAAAATCGGCCACCGAACAACTCGATTAATGAGTGAGAAACTATACCAGGTGGCAGTCAGTTGGCCTTCTTGCATTCCGAGACCTTATTATTGTAACTACCGAGCACACGGTAGAACGCACACCCCTGCCAAGAATTACCATGTCCTTTTTTGATTGTGTACAGAAATCACAATAATAAGTAAAACATTTATTGAAAAAAGTATTCCTTAAAAATGCAAAAACTTCACAATCTGAATCAAAGTGTAAATATTTAAACTTTTCTTTGAGCTGACATCACCTTTGATTTCAGCTGGTGCTCCACCTCGGGACCCAGAGGGGGAGCTCATAATGCTCGACAGACACTTAGGTCTGGAAAGGGGACACACCCACACTGCTCGACATCCTTGATGCTGTAGACTGTCGAAGCTTCTCCCAAATTTTAATCTGCAGTGCCACCACCGACTTAGCCAATGATCCAAATGCCAGTGACGAATCAAACGACCAACTACTACCATCATCACTAATGCCGATGACACACAGTCAGATATCGCAGTCGAAAGTCGACTCTGAAAATCGGCGCCGAAATCAACGCCGACTTCGGTACTGTCTGTCATGCGAATTCGGATCCGAAATCGGTACGAAAAATCGACTTCAAAAATCGGTACCGATTACAACACTGCTCTATTCCAAGCCAAAAATCGGCCTGCACGTGACCACAGTGGTCACGTTTGATTGGTTGTGGACTTTGTTTACTTTCGTTTGTTGTTGTTGTTCCGCTGTATATAACGTTTGGTTTAATTTATGGACTCATGTGCTACGTTTTCTTTTCCTATTTTTCGATTTTTCATGTGCTAATATTGCTATTACAGTTACATTAGCTGCAACATCGTCTAACTCGTTATTGTTGTCTGCCATGTTTGTTTTCGGCACCGATTTTTCATCCCGAGTGGATTCGTTATGAAAAATCGACCTCAAAAATCGGTACCGATATTTGAGGTCGATTTTCGGAGTCGACTTTCGACTCCGATATCTGACTGTGTGTCATCGGCTTAACACTTGATTGTACATGTAAACAGACACATCACTGTTTTATGTGATTCAAGTCAAGTTTACCACGGTACTCTCGATAATTAACATTCCTAGAACGCCGCTATGCACACGTTACCACCACAAGTTACTAACGTATCGCATGAAACTGATTTTCGACGCAACCAACAATATCAGTGTTACACAGAAGTTGCAAAACTTTGTGCACAAACCACAATTTACAGATGCACAAAAAACAGCACCATGAATAATAAGCATACGTACTGTACCTACGATGCACACTCATGTATATACATATTTATGTATGCATGTACAAGCACTTACCAACACGTGGTAATCAACAATTGCACATCTCACACAACGTACAAAACACCCACTGTCAACAATGACTTATCGTACTTTTCACGGAGCATCGACAGCGGTCGATACAAAATGGAATGTTGCATTGAACAACAGCTCTTAGCAGACATCAGTGGCGCAAAGTACTAACCCATACACAGTTATTGTTATGAAACAATACATGAAGTAGCTGTCATCACAGCTGTTTACAGTGACTGATCTATGCAACAATAGTGATTGCAGCACAACCAAGTAATTTACATCAATATAAACAAACATAGTTCAGTGGCCATTAGCAATTAACATTTATATATAAATACAGCACGGACAACAAGCAGCACTATACATCTGAGTTATCGCTTCGCACAAAGGCAAAACTGCTGTACTGCTTCGTCAGTGGTTGTGATAGATATATACATACACATATATGCGATGCCCTACATAATCACACACCAGCTTCAGACGAAGAAATTAGGCAAGCGATCCGCATGAAAAATAAGAAAAAGTCGAAACTGCCTGATTAGCATGTAGTGAGTGCAGCAAACGAACGCTGGACAAATATTTACCACAAAAGCTGCCGCAGTTAATATTACTGTGGTTAATAATACCAGCATAGAAATGAATACCAGCACTGTAAAATATTGTTCCATCCACAAGAATATTCATAAAAATATTCAGGCAGTAATGGACAACAATCTGACAGCTGACAGTGATAGCAGTCTGTAACAGACATTCTAGAGCTCTGTGCTCGATAGTCGACGATAGAATGTATATGCTGCAGTCTGCTATGACGAGCAGTTTCCACCACTTGTCTGTCTAAAGACAATACAGTCGGTGATGAGCTCGAAATGCTTGTGAGATGGTACAGTACGACTGTACATACTCTGATACAAACTGCCAAATCCTGAAGACAATCGCATGATACATTAGCCAAAAGTTTGGCAGTTGGTGGACTGGACGTATTTTACGGTTTACAGTAGAGAGGCATCTGTGAGCCGTTAGCAACGACGGGCATCTGTATCCAGCCACTAGCCTGCTGTGCTTCAATCAACCGTGTAACAGTCTCGGCTGCAACCACTTCTGTTGACAATGGTATGGTGCCGGGAACGCCCGATCCAAATGCTGAGCACGCTCGCCGAGCACCGTCGGCGACCGAGTAACACGCAAACGCATGTGACATGGCTTTGTTGTAGAGGAACGTTGTCAGCTGGCCGTACTGTGTACAAAGCATCTGTACTACCTGCCCGTCCAACTGCAATTGCAACCATTAACCACTGTCAATGCTAAAACTTCTATTTTGTTTTCTAAGAATGTACGCATCTTTCCAATAATAACAATATTTATAAATATTTTCAATCTAAAGCATCATTAAGTTGTTAGTGTCAGTTGTTTTGATAACGTGGACACAAGAAACATCCAGTCTGACGAAGCAATGGCCCTGATGCATGACATTTTGTTAATGATGGAAAAAAAGAAGAAAAAAAACAGAAATGTCTTCAGCCTAGATTCAAAAGTTACTACTGAGTTGCTACTATAACAAATAACAAAGTTGAAACTTCTAATTTTTCTAAAAAAATGTACATTACCCAGTAATAATAAATTTTTGTATTATTAGTTATAATGAATTGCAACACTACCGATAGGATGTATATACTGCAGTCTGCTATGATGAGCAGTTTCCTCGACAGTGTGAAAAATTGTCAGCATTATTGTTATTTTTTAATTTCTTAAATTTTTTTCTACCCTGCTAGTATAGATCCCAAAGGTTAAAAACAAAAGCTAACCAAGTTGCTGGAGTGCCACTAGTCCAACTTGGTAAGAACTGTGAAGGTTTCTTTTAAGGCCACCAAACTGTAGCACTAAACCATATTTCTGGTGTTACTTAACTAGCCTCATTATTCACAGAAAGTACAGGTTAGGCTGAGTTTTTTTGCCAATATCGCAACTTCATTTTTTTCACGACATTTTAACTTAACAGCTGCTCTACTCAGCACACAAATACATTTGATAACCATCAGTTGATCGCCTCCATTAAAAATGTCAACTAATTTCTAAATATCTAGTAGTTGCAGTAGCTGCAGTATCATCATCATCATCATCATCATCATCATCATCAGATGCAAAGCATTTAGCCAAAGCCTCTCGCTGTTGCGATCGTTCGCCAGAATGATTTGTCCTCTGCTAGCTGCAGGGCCTCCATCGCTGTAACACCCGTGTCACAGCAGATCTGGTGGATCCAAGTAATAGATGGTCAACCACTGGCAAGTCTCCACTCCTGTGAAGGCCGCTCACCATCCCTTGCCTTGGTGCAGATTAGAAGAATCTGGTTTGCTGGTGCATCACTTCGAGGTCTGGCGACGTGGCCAAAGAGATCCAGTCTTCGTTTACGAACAATGTATGAGATGTCAAACAAGCCGGTATGACGCAAAACAGGGCGGGAGCCAAGATGCATCCCTGACTAACACCGGAGGTGGTACTGAATGATTCAAAGAGGTGGCAGATGTTTCAGTCTGTAGATTGAAGATCAGGTCCATGAGTACAGAGGGAACACCGATACCAAGCATGGCCTTCCAGAGCGCGTTTCTGTCAACGAAATCAAATGCCGCCTACAAATCCATGAATGCAACATGCAGCGGCTGTTGGAATTCTCGATTAATTTCTGACAACAGACATAATGCCAGGATTGCAAACAGTGTGGAGCGACTGCGGGCAAATCCAGATTGGTGAGGTCGACGATGCTTCTGAAGCAGGGGGTCAAGTTTAGCATGGAAGACGTGTGCAAATACTTTGCCTAGAACTGACAGGAGGGCAACTGGTCTGTAACTGCTGCACTCGGAGG
>Ga0209671_1009438_pt1 | contig 10229 bp, 8 predicted proteins | sample WorMetHERISLAND2_2_FD_187401 | JGI IMG/M metagenome (GOLD analysis project Ga0209671, IMG submission 187401) | Marine gutless worms symbiont microbial communities from Max Planck institute for Marine Microbiology, Germany - Olavius geniculatus... | ecosystem: Host-associated > Annelida >... | reverse complement strand
GCACGACGTTGAACTCCTTCGATTAACTCAATATCCTTCTGATAATGTGGGCTCCAAATTGGAACACAATACTCTAAATGCGGTCTTACAAGACTTTTATACAAAGGCATAATAGTTTCCTTAGATCTATCGGTAAAATTCCTTTTTATTACCCCAAGCATCCTATTAGCTTTTTTAACTGCCTGACTACACTGCTTATCCCAGTTCAAATCTTTACTCACAATTACTCCCAAATCCTTTTCTTCATCTACTGTTTCCTATTTATTGCCACTCATATAGTAGTCAGCATGACAGTTGCTATGTCCAATGTGTATAATCTTACGATAGAGGATTTTAGTGCTTTTTGCAGTTTTTGGCTACAGCGCACATTTTTAGAGTGAATTGCACTGAAATGGCTGAAGATAAACCTGGACAACCTTTGTAGGTCTATGAAATTTTTAGCATATATCGTCCATTTTTAACAATCTAAATTTCAACCTCTTACATTCAAGGAGTCTTCCATATGGAGGCCTCAAATTTGGGTACTCATTCAAAACACATTATTATTTTATTGCATGCTGTACACGATTGCCCATCTTTGTAGAACCACTGCTGTCATGCATCACGTGAGCTTTGCTCAAATTACTCGTTTGTGTTTCAAAATATTAAAAAATCAGGCAAATTTGTGGCTTCTATTGCATGTCAAAAAGCTGAAAGTGTTCAGAAAATTCAGGGAGTTTTGCCTTCTTACCGACCCTTCCATCCTACCCTCCCCCCGACCAGGGGATCTGCCCCTGGACCTTGCAGCATCTTCTTGATGCACTCAACAATTAAAATAACAGTCGACACTTGACCCACCCACAAAAATTTATTGCCTTTCTGTGCCCTGGTCCTTGCCCTCCTTTCCCTTCCCCAGCACCCCTAGCTTCAGATTCCTAGTGCCACCCATGTTTGGAAGTCATGTTGCCTAACACTGGCGAAAACAAGTAATTTGAGAAAAGCTCATGAGACTCGCAACAGCTTATAGCAATTCCTGTTTGCAGGTTGTTCTTGTCTTTTTCCATCTGTTTTGTTGCATTTCACTATTGAAGTGTGTGCCGCAGCTGAAAATTGCAGAAAAATCACTAAAACCCTCTATTTTGGGGGCTCAAGGATAAAACCATAAAGCCCATGACCAGTGCTTGTTATGACAAGCAACGTGTGTACCTATCTGCAACCGTTTTCACACTAGAAGAGCCAATACTGTCAAAATAACGTCTTTTAGGGACGAGTACCCCTTTTTGATGCCCTTGTTTGAGGGGAACCCTCACACACAGGAGCACGAAATTTTGTCACGAAAAACTAGAAATCTTGAGGCAGCCCACGGTAAAGATTTTGTGATTTTAGCTTGCAACGTTTAGATACAGTGCACTGCCAGGGTGTGACGAACGGACGAATGGACAAACGCCTAGACGATGGCTAAGACATGCAAAGCATAGCTGTCACGTGTAATTAGCTTAATCTCTGTCTTTTTTACTGAGTGTGTTACATAGGCCATAAAATCTGCTTTCAGGAAATTTTCTGTCACGTTGATCTGATCTCACTGATCTATGTGATCTATGGTGGACCTTTGCTATGGTAGCTCCTTGCTATGGCGGACTGAAACCAACTTTTATAGGTTTCCGATTCCAGTGCTACTGCAGCGCCTGTTTGAAATCTTCAGTCATTTACAAATGAGTTCGACCTGACAGTGATTCTAGTGCTAAATACATTGTCTGTACAATTCAGTTTCTTTTCTTTAAAATAATTTTTTGAAGCTTCTTTTCTGCTAACATATTCTTCAAGTGCATATTTGAAATTGCATTGTATTTGCTAGAATTGTAACTGAACTGATATATTTTAGATGATGCCCGAATCCGGCTTATGGATTTCACCGTTTGAAGTCTGCATATACAGAGATTACTGGTACTGCAGTTAACCGTTATAAATGTGGCTGTCAAGTTTTCAACATGATTATGCCAAGATTAGCTTATTGTGTAACTATATATACTCCTCTGCAGTCATATGTTGTAATGTGTATCTGTTGCATAGAGGCATGATATTTTCAACTTGACAAGAAGTCTCTATGTTAAGTCAGATGTCTACCTTCATGGTTTGTTATTGATTCTGTTGGTTACATTGCAAATAGCTTGACTGAAAGACTCTAATGTGTTAGCCAAGATATTAAGTGGCAGTCTTTGCAAACTGATAATTACCTCCGCCAAGGAGGTTATGTTTTTGCCGGACTTTGTCTCAACTCAAAAAGTTATGAACAGATCTTTCTGAAATTTTGTGGGTATGTCGGGCATGGCATAAACTACCAGTGGTTCAATTTTTGGGCGTGATCCGGCAGGAATCCTGGATTCTGTATCACTTTGAAATTTTCGTTACCATTGCATTAAAGGGGGCATAAGCAAAACCGCTGGCAAAGTGAAGATGGTGACGCCACCTAGTGAATAATATTGCCTTGGCGGAGGTACCTGCAAGCTATGATTGCTTTCTAGTTTATAAGGCATTTAGTTTGGTTTCTTGGTGAAATCATTCTAGCACAGGCATTGCCACCTCTAGCTACCCATTTCTCTGTAGCATGCAGTCCATCTGTTATCTTCTCACCATCATCTCACTGGATGAGGCTTCACCAGAAGATTGGATCTGCCGCAGGGTCAAACGACATCAGCTGCCGATAAAAAGACATCTCTGATGCTTGTCTCAATTGTTCCAGATTTCCCCTGAAGATATTCAGTGAACCAGTTCTAACTGTTTTTTCATCAAGACTTATATCACACTCGTATTTCCTGCTCAAACTGTTTGACATATTTGCATACTGTTGGGCACCTGTAGCAAATCTGTTGAACAGTTTCAGCAGAGTGCACTTGCTGAGTCCAGTGACACATTGTGTTAGATGTGGTCCCTGGACTTTTATGGGAAGGGGAGATTTGGGTAGAATTATCCAGCCAAAACTTGCTATTGCCTACTTTCGATTCACCAGGGGCTGGCAATGATCAGTGATTTCATATCGTACCAAATTATTTTGGTTGCTTGTTTTATTTGCTGCCTCTGTGGGCAAGTAACGAACGAAAGATTTGCTTGGTGTGTTTGTCAGTGGCATGCCAAGGCAGTCGGGCAAAGTCGCAGATTAGATATTTTGTCGGTTTTGTCGAGTTGCCGTGTCTCTCTGCTGCACTTGGCAATCGCACTCAGTACAAAGTACGTCTTTGCACCATGTTCGACATTCACTGTGTTCTTATTGACCTATACCTCTAAGTGGCTCGGTAGTCTAACGGTAACGTGTCGGACTTGTAATCCTGAGGTAAGTCAGAGGCGCAGGTTCGACTCCACGCCAGGACACTGCCGGGTAACGACCTTAGGCAAGTTGTTCACACACGTGTGCCTCTGTCACTAAGCAGTATAATTTGGTACCGGCTTCACTGCTGGGAGGTAAACAGGCACACCGCGCGATACACTGGCCCTGTATCTGTGGTCTCGCAGTGTAAAAACTGGTGTCTGGCTGAGGGCCTTAGGAAATGGAGATCAGCGCCGCCCTAAGGCTCGGGAAGGACTTTACGTTACGTTTACGTATGCCTCTAAGTACATGAGCTCGTACTTATTTACGAGCACAAGATGTGAGCTGATTCTGGTCTCTTGATTTCATGAATGTCTGGACATGATTAATGAATACATTCTTTTGTCTTAGTTTAGTTTTAGTTGTTGTTATTTGTTTTTAAAAGTTTTTTTGATCTTAGTTTTTCTCTTTCAGAATCATCGGAACACCAACCTCTTTTTGCAGAGCCGTGAGAGAGTTGGGCCAGTTTACTTTTAGAAAGTTGGGCCAGTTTACTTTTAGAAAGTTGGTTACTTAGCAGAAATGAATGAAGTCGTAGTTGTAATGTGTGGAGATGAATGCAAGTGTGCTGATATGTATGTACAGTATGTAGAAGATGGAATGGGCGATGAAAATGACTACAGAATGTTACCGTGGCAGACTGTCAAGTGTACAGAGACCATTAGCAATCTCCCTGTAAGTTCGTTAAGTTGTTTCTAGGTGACATCACTGTATTGCAGGCAATTCCACTGCACATTTCTAAATTTTTTGTAGTATGTGTCTGTCTGTCCATTTGTCTGTCTATCCGTCCATCATCTGTCACATTCGTGCAGCAAATCAGCTTAAATTATTTGGCAGACTTACATGCCATTTTGCAGGTTCACATTTTTTTCTGTTGTTTTGATTGATTATGCTGTTAAATTTTTACGTGCGAAAGCAGACACTGCTTTAGCGTGTCTTAGCCATCGCAATTCTGTCTGTCCGTCCGTCTGACTGTCCGTCTGTCACCTAGGTGGATCAGTCAAAAACGGTGCAAGCTAGGATCACCAAATCATCACCAACGGTTCCCTGGAAGACTCTAGTTTCAGGATCCGTAAAGCTTTTCCATAAATTCAAAAGGGGTCACTTCGAGCAGGGGCATTAAATAAGAGGGGGGTAGGGAAAATTTGCGATTTTCAGCCAACGAGTGGCCATATCTCAGAAACGGTGCGAGATAGGGCCTAGGTTACTATTAATGACTAATAGGAAGTCGTACACTGGCTCTCGATGGTACCAAAATTATTGATTTTGGATAACCTTGAACATCAAAGTAGGTTTTTAAATTAATTTTTTTGCAATTTCAGGTGGCGAGACACATTTCAAGAGCGAATTGAGCTGAAATCAATTGAGATAAACAAGGACAAGGTGCATATGAAATTTTTAGCATTAAATGTAGATTTTGATGGTCCAAGTCTTGTTTTTCTATCTTCAAGGAAACCTTCGCACAAAAGCATCAAAGAGCGGTATGCCTGTAAAAGTTGTTATTTTACCGTTGTTGGCCAGTGTTTCGTGAAAACGGTTGACAGTCACCGTGCGCATTCTGCCTGACAATTTGCGAATGGGAACTGCTATAGGCTTTCGTGCGTCTCGTGAGCATTAGCTCAAATTTCTTGTATTCTCAGTACTGGTCAGTGAAAGTGATTGCTTGGAGGACTGTCTTCGAAATGGCCTATACTGTGTTAAGAGGATGTTAAACTCTACTCACTCACTTTCTAGCTGGTTGAATAAGTTATTGTTTTGCATGCTCTTTGTCTGTCTGTCTGTCTGTTTGTTTTAGTCAGTTTGTTACCTCCGCCGAGGAGGTACTGTTTTTGCTGGTTTTTGTTTGTTTGTTTGTTTGTTTGTTTGTCTGTGAGTCCACGCGATAACGTGAAAAGTTATGGACGGATCTTTCGGAAATTTTGAGGGTATGTTGGGCATGGCATAGACTACCAGTGATTCAATTTTGGGCATGATCCGGCAGGAATCCTGGATTCTGGATCACTTTGAAATTTTTGTTACCATTGCGTTAAAGGGGGCATAAGGAAACCACTGGCAACGCGAAGATGGTGACGCCACCTGGCGAATAGCTTTGCCTTGGCGGAGGTACCTGCGGGCTGCGACTGCTTTCTAGTTGTTTATATTGTTTGTGTGAATAATTGGTTCAGGTGATGAAAGGTGGTCCTGGAAGCGTTTACACCACCAAGGTGGAAAGCGTCTTCTTTCTCACAATCAAAATATTGGAAGCAACTCCAGGGACAACACTGTATGGTAATGTATCTGTTTGATGCAATCTAAATGTTTTCTGAACCAATAACGTCTTTTATATGCCTCCGCCAAATACATCGTAGTGGCCGGAGGCATTAGGCCTATGTTTTCGGAGTGTTCATGCGTGCGTGCGTGCGTCCGTATGTGCTTGCGTGGACTTTGAGTGCAGATATCTCTGGAATGGATCGAGATATCGACAAGTGGTAAATGGCGTTATCAAGTACAATTTCTCCCACATTGAATAAAAAAAAATTCATGAACTTTGGTCCACAAACAACGACGGTTAGTTGGCTAATGTTTATCCACCGTCAGTCGTCACTGCGCATTTCTAGACAGCATTTGCATGCCATTATACAGTAGGTCTACTCAGTTGACGTTATGCATATAGTGATGTGGTCACCTTTCTTATTTAATTTTTTTTCTTATTCATCAAACCACCTAATTCTTTCTCGATCAATTAAACCCTAAGTCTTTCTGCAGCACCGGGGTTTGGTCACTAATTTTGTATGATTTCTTATTAATTAGTAACTAATCAATTAATAACACTTTCTCTGTTTAAAAATTATTTGCTGCAAACGTTTGCAGCGATGCTCATTAGCCATGCAAATAATGAGTATTCATGAGATGCGACGAATCACGCCGCATTTTCGTCGTGCGTGACCAATCACCGGTGGCAGGGTCCAGTTATTGCTTGGCTATAAATAGATTCTTTGTGATTTCCATTTGTTCTCATTATACCGTTTTATACGCTCTCTCTGTGATAGCTAGCTTCTTGTCACACATTGGCGGAGGCATAACAGTCGATGGAGTCGTGACGACCATCTATAGTTATTGCATACTGCAGTAGTGATTATTAAAATTATGTATTTAACTAGCAAAGTTCCCATTCTTCGGATGGGTCCACTCCATTACCTGGCGACTCAACCTCCCCCATCAGGCTGCCCGTGGGGGAGGTGGGAGGCAAGGTGGGGGGGCGCACGTACCTATGGCTCAGGGACTCAAAAGTTGCAGTTGGGTTCGCGACCGTGCAACACAGAAGGTGCCAAAGGGGTATGGCAGACAGACAGACAGACAAACTTTTTGTGCATTATACTAAGACTACTTCTACTAAGACTACTAGGTCAACTCAGCCTTCTACCCTTCGTGGGATGGTAAAATGAGTAGTAACTCATTTACATGGGTTACAGAAGGTGGGGACCTTGGTACAGCTGACTGGGGTTGCCTAGCCGACCGCTGCGCCAGCCTGTGTCTGCAGGCTGCACACGGTGGCCATACGGCAGGCGGCTCTGGTTAGTGACGAAAGCACATTAGAGTTGTGTGCATGCTCGCAACTATGCGCTATACAAATTGACGACCTTTACCTTTACCTTCTTTTACCTTTGTTGCTGACAATTCAGTCACGCTCTCAGTGGCATATTTGAAATTTAATGAAGGGGTGGCTGTGAAACTGAAGCCTTCCTGTTGATGTTTCAGGAAGAAGCAAAATTGAGCACTTTTTAGTGCTGAGTGGGGAGAGAGTATTGCAGGTTGTTCCCCCCCAATATGCCACTGTGTGAGTGTGTGACATAATTATGTGCAGGAACACTGTATGTCAAGAGTTCACATGGAGGCAATCTGTCACCAATTGACAGGCCTCTGCTACCGGTCGGTTATCTTGCTGCATTTGTAAAATTTTCAGCGATTGAAAAATTCAATTGATGTTAAAGGTCCATGGCCACGGTCAAATTCACTCGCGCAATTTCTGTAGATTTAAATTAGACATTCAACCTCGCGTATATATGTCGATTTGAGCTTCATAAATGTATGAAATTAATGTGTGATTTCAAACGAAATGCGGCATTACGTTACGTTATGCGAAATATTCTGATCTATCGGTGCCCACGGTGACGTCATGACCCTAGCCCATGTAGATCATGAATATTAATTTCCTAGCCGACAACGTCATCATTCTAGTCTAGGCCATTAATATTCATGACGTCTATAGGCTAGACTCATGATGTCACCGCAGGTCATCATGGCAGCACGTTTTCTACGTCTTTTTCGTAGATCGTCGACTTCAAAGGTAAATTTTTCCGTGTTGACAAAACGCTGTGGGCCGATATTACTGTCAAAGTTATCAGAAAATTCAGCACTTTCAGGAAAATGGATAAAATGTATATGTTAATTTTGGTGACCACGGACCTTTAATCATGTGATTGAAAATATTAATTGCAGTTGGGTCACACACTAATTAAGGAAGAACATGACAAGTTAATATCCAGCATCTTCGTGGTAGATTTTCCACGTATTTTTTTGCACTCGAGTGAGTGTTTTATCCCGCACGATAGCAGAATGCTTCGCGCTTCTTAGCTATCATCTAACTGTCTGTCTGTAGCACTCTTGAGCCCTATCAAAACGGTGCAAGCTAGGATCATGAAATCTTCACTGTGGGCTGCCCAAGGTCTCTAATTTTTGTGACAAAATTTTGTGCCCCAGTGTGAGGGGGTTCCCCTTGAACAAGGGCATCGAATAGGGGTACCCCCTAAAAGACTATTTTGCTGTTGTTGGCTCGCCTGGTGTGAAAATTTTTGCAGATAGGTAGAGACATGTTGCATATCGTAACAAGCACTGGTTATGGGCATTTTAGTTTTATCAACATCAATGATTTTGAACGACCTTGAACCACCAAAATTACAGGTTTTTGTGAATTATTCATGATGAAATAGTGAGTTCTGCACAACAGTAGGCCCTGTGGCCAGGACTGCACGTATACCGATCCAGTCGGTTAATCCGGCCAACTTGGGCTGTATGCTGGCTTAATTGGGCTCCGCCCTCGCCGGCTCAAAGTGCCGTCAAGGGGATGAGCTCCCACGCAACGGGCCTAGTTCAGCTTCGCTGCCTAGTGCCTGCGCGAAATCTTCTTTTCCTTCATACACAATTGCCCAGGTTGCAGGACCGCTGCTATCGCGCGTCACGTGAGCTTTGCTCAAATTACTTGTACTAATAGTTTTTCATGATATTTGTAATTTCTAAGTTGAATGAGTTTAGTGGGCCTAATGGCATAATTTTTGCTTTCTGTTGCGTAGAGTTTTATGACTGCAAGCATCGCTTAAGAAAAAGAATTGTAATGTGGTGGTGTAGTTTTTGATCAACAAAATTTTCTTGATACCAACTAGCAGTGACATGCTATTGTAATTGACTGAAATGCTTTTATTTGCAACCAGCAGAGATTATGGCTGTCGTGTTTTCATGGATATTTAATGATAAATTTATAAACGTATTTGCCGGTTTTCACGAAATAGGATGGGATGTCATGAAGCTTCATTTTGTCTGTCTGTCTGTCTGTCTGTCTGTCTGTCTGTCTATAAGTTTGTTTGTCTGTGTAGCAATTTTGCAGCAAATGATACTATGTATGGACGTTGTCTGGCCATTCATCTGCTTGTACATGTTTATGTCTGTGCAATTCTACACCATGGTCCATAAAAACGTGGCACTTTCTGTCCATATTTTTGCCAATTATTGACTGATTTTCAAAATTCTTTCACTGGTACACTCTGCCTACAATTTGCAATAATGTGATTATTGTGTATCCCGTCACACCATAAATACATCTTTACACTACCCTGTGAAATACAAATGTGAGAAAAAAACAAACGATAATATCAAACATTTAGGTAAATGGAAAAAACAGTTTGGACCAACATTGCAGTGAATGATCTGTATGACGCCGGGCTGTGTTAGACTGACACTGTTTAATGTTATATGTCATCGACTGCGATGTTGATATGAAGTGTTTCTTTGTTTCTTTTCGAGAATGCTTGTTTGTTAGTATTGTTATATATTTACATTACATTCATATTTTACAGGGTAGTGTAAAAACGCATTTATGGTGTGGTGGGGTATGTAATAATCACATTATTGCAAATTGTCTACAGAGTGTGCCGGTGAAAGAATTTTGAAAATCGGTCAATAATCAGTGAAGATATGGACAAAAGTAAAGTGCCACGTTTTTTGTGGACCACCCTGTATGTTTTTATGGGGCCGTCCTTCCTAGAAGGAAGCCCCATCATGTGTTGATCCTGTCCGTCTGTCTGTCTGTCTGTCTGTCCCGTGCCTCCACCTAGAGGGAAAATGAAAAGGCCTACGAATACCAAACTTGGTAGGAAGGGTCCCTGGGACACCAGCACTCCGTGGAGCAATTTCAAGGTCAAGGGGTCAGAGGTCAAGGTCACGGCGGCTAATTGCGTTGTTGGCGAAAAATCCCCATAACTTCGCCGCCTGTTGTCCGATCAACTTGATATTTGGCAGGTGGCGTAAAGATCCCTTGCCGCCTTGCACAGACCTAGAAAGCCCCAAAACAGCATGCACGTACTCAGCTGCAAGGACGGCCCCATAGCGGGCGGCCCCTCAACGGCCGCACCCTCTTGGTTCATATGCATCTGTCTGTGTGTCAGTTCTACAGTGTGGTGCTGTGTCTGGATGTCGTCTGTGCATTGGTCCAGTTATTCTGCTGCTGCTATTACTTCGCCAATGTTGACCTCCTTCACAAATGGATCACTCTTATCATTACCGCTGGTCTGCAGTTTTTGCTGCTTTTTGTCACTTTCTGATTACGCTGATAACAGATCGGGGTTGGCATTTTACC
>Ga0209671_1009437_pt1 | contig 10230 bp, 6 predicted proteins | sample WorMetHERISLAND2_2_FD_187401 | JGI IMG/M metagenome (GOLD analysis project Ga0209671, IMG submission 187401) | Marine gutless worms symbiont microbial communities from Max Planck institute for Marine Microbiology, Germany - Olavius geniculatus... | ecosystem: Host-associated > Annelida >... | reverse complement strand
GGGGTGAAGGGTGGGGAGGTGGGCAATTGCCCCCACTCCTGCCTCCCCCCTCTGGTCACGACACCATTTTCGATGTCGGTCGCCGTTGTCATGATTGTGTTGGTCTATAGGCTAAACTCAGTCAGACTGCAGTTTTTTGTGCATCACGAAATAGAAACGTATTCGCTACACTGTTGAATTTCTTCTTCTTTTCCTTGATATGTTGGTGCGAATCTACACTGTGTCCCAAAAAGCATCCCCGACATTTTCGACTGTAACTTGAAAACCAGTTATCAGATTTTGATAATTTTTGGTACGAATATTCCGGACACAACTTATCATTAAATGGCTATTTAGTTCCCACCTCACCTAACGCTTGTTTCTGCACTACCTGGGAAAATTTACAACCAGCGAAATATCACTTTTTTATCCAATGCGATATGATTGCTTAATTAACATAGCGTGTAAAAACACCTTTTGTTCACATTTCTGACACTGTGACTGATAATTCATCTAGTTGTCTATTTGTCAACTGCCTGCAGTAAAACTGCTTTAAGTGCTGGCCTACTATGCGAACACAAGCAAGGAGACACTTTCTTCATTCATTGACAGCAGCATCAATAATGTTCTGCTCCAGACCAATCCAGGTTGTACCAGTCGCTTCTTGATTTCACAAACATTCCTAAGCTTCATCTGGTAGACACACTGCTGCATGACAGTCAAACCTTTGATAGACCGGCTGTTGTGGCTACAGATTAGGATAGATAGAATTTATTGACGTTTTTTCATTCATTTTAACACGTATTGTGTTTGGTTTCTTTCCCCAAGTAGTGCTAAAGCAGACGTTGGGTGAGATGGAAACTAGAACACTCATTTAATAGTCAGTTGTGTCAGACATATTTTTGCCAGAAAATTATTAGAATTTTCTAATCTTAATTCAAGTTACGATCGATAATGTCGGGGATGTTTTTTACGGTTCTCTAATTTCAACACACATTTCGCTTGATCTGCTTTCCCTAGGTAGTGCAAAAGCATACACTGGGTTAGATGGGAAACTGAACAGCCATTTGATGCCAAGTTGTGTTAGAAATATTCCTGCCAAAAATTATCAAAATTTGACAATTGGTTTTCAAGTTACAGTCGAAAATGTCGGGGATGCTTTTTGGTACTCATTTTGAGTAGTTCACAGCGCTGCGTATGTGTGTCAGTGCGGTGAAAATATTGAGGCTGGTGATCTTGCGGTTCGTACGAGACACAGCAGTGATGAAACGGTCTGGCATTGGCGTTGCTTCGTCTGTGTTCAGTGTCGTCAGCTGCTCGTCGACTTCGTCTACTTCTACTCGAGCCGTGACGCCGCCGTCTACTGCGGCCGACATCATGCAGAAACCATCCGACCGCGCTGTAGTTCCTGCGACGAAGTATGGAAGATACTTTTTGAACATACGTCGAGAAATGATTATTGTTTAGTTAACATTTCACATTAAATTTTGTTATGATATCGTTAGGCGACAATAAGATCGCTAAAACACAATTTCAAATATGGCTTTCTACCTGCGAAAGTAACTGCTTTCAGCACGTCTTAGCCATCGCAATTCTGTCCGTCCGTCTGTTTGTCTGTCCGTCTGACCGTCTGTCTGTCACACGGGTGGATCAGTCAAAAGCGGTGCAAGCTAGAATCACCAAATTTTCACCTCGGCTGCCTGGAAAACTCTAGTTTCAGGAACCGTGAAAATTTTCCATAAATTCGAAAGGGTCACCCCGAACAACGGCGCTAAATGAGAGGGGGGTGGGCAAAATTTGCGATTTTTGGCCAATAAATCGTTGTATCTCAGTAACGGTGCGAGATAGGGCTTAGGTTACTATTAATCACTAATAGGAAATCGTACACTGGCTCTCGATTGGCGCCGAATTCAATGACCTTGAATGTCCTTGAACGCCAAAATAGGTGGTTTTGTGGATTTTTTTTGGCGATTTCGGGCTGCGACACAAGTCTATATCATTTACAAGGTGGCGCCACGGAACTATCGTTCTGCGATCCAGATAGAGAATTTGGTATTTGTATATTAACTTAGCGTGAACACCCCAATTTTCAGCTAAACTACTGAACCAGAACTGCTATAGGCTTTTGCGCCTCTCGTGAGCATTAGCTCAAATTTTTTGTTTAAACAAGACAGCAATTGCTTTGATGTAGGGGCTATAGACACTATTGATTGACAGCTGCCCCAAATACAAACGAAACACACAACGTAATAATAGTAGAGCAATGTAAGCCGTACGTACTAACTACTGTTTAATACTGAATAAAACTAAACCTTTTTGTGATACGAAGTTAATAAAATATCTCGATTGAAATAAGTATGATTATAAGCGATGCAAAGTTCATACGCGACAGAAGAGCGCTTGGCAAAAAGTTTTACGAAGACTGCTGCAACCCAATGTTTTTGGCGTCCACCTATTAAACGACTTTTCAGAGATATTGCCTCTGCACCGTCACTGTCAGTCTTCAGGCGTCGTCTCAAAACTTGCCTCTCGTTGTTATCTGACACTTTACTGACGTGCAGATCTAAGAAATAATGTTTATTAGTTATGGCCAGTTCACACCTAGGACGCGGTCGCGACTCAAGTCAACTGTTGAGTTGTGCCGCGTCGGCGTCGTATAGTGTGAATTGGTCATTAGTCCACGTTTAAACATCTCTGTGATGACGATGAACTGATGATGGTCGATGCTATAGTTTGAACGCCGTGCATGTGTATGCAGTTGATATTCGCGGACGAGTGTACGGAGGCCGGCGGCCAGTGCTACCACGTCAACCACTACGTCTGCACCGAGTGCCACTGTCCACTCGCCGGTAACCAGTACGTCACACTGCAGGACTCGCGACCATACTGCACTGCATGTTTCCACTCCCTGCACGCAGACTACTGCTCCGCCTGCGGACGAATCATCGCGGTCGAGCAGCGTCACGTGGTACACTCAAACCGGAAGTGGCACGACAGCTGTTTCCGGTGCGACGGCTGCGACCGGGCGCTCGTCGGACGCTCCTGCTTACTGATCGCCGACGGCCGCGTCTTCTGCAGCGGCACGAGCTGCATCGCCAATCAGCGACGAGATAAACTACTTCCGGTCGACGACGAGTCACGTGGCTCTGACCATGACGTCATAGAATGTGAAGAGGAGCTGGTACGGAGACGGGTTGAGCGACGCCGGACGATAAATAAACAGCTGCAGCGGTTGTCAGCTGGCTGCAGGATACAACTAGCCAGTCGGCAGACCGCCGTCTAATAGGCTATAGTCATGAAATGTAATGGCCCTAATGGGGTTCGGATATCCATAAGCGGCGAGTATCAAAAGCCAAGCGTGTCTAAATTTTAGGCCAAACTTGGCCGTTAGCAGAAATTCATCGACTTTTTTTTCGAATAGTCTACAGTTTGTTCTGATTGGGCGCTAATCTGCACTTGATTGTAGTTTTTGTTTACACTATTACAACATTTTAGGCTCTGTAGACCAGGGCTTTTTAATGTGCAGTTTTGCACAAATGTGCAGTTCTAAATGGAGCAATGCCGTTCTAGTGCAAGTTTGTACCCAACTGTGCAAGAAAACTAATAACATTTACACCAGCCACATATTTTTGGGGGCTTTTCTATGCCCAAACATGCCATGTTTGGGCATTTTGGACGCATTGTCTGATTTTTGGGCTTAATATACGTCCAGTAATGGTAGCCGTAGTTTGCGGTACTACTGTACAGAGACCCCATTTAGAACTGATTTAAATCCAGATTGAGAAATGGTTACATGCAAGCGTAAAATAACTTAAAAAAACATGTCACTATAGCTTTAGTCTGGTTATTTTAACATGGCTATGACAATACCGTCATTACTGTTCTCCAACTAATCTTTCTATAGGCTTAGCAGTAGCAGTTCGTATTACTTCGGCCACTTCAAAAATTCCGGATCGACTGATTAACTGAAAGGGCAATATGTGGGCGGGCAATATGTATTAGGTAACGTCGCTGTCTGTAGCGGTAATTTTAAAGTCCACCAATCTGCATGTCGTTGCATTTCATTGCTGGAAAAGTGACACATTTCGAAGTGGTTCTTCCGTCTCTCTCCAGTCCTGAAATAAACCACGTATCACACAATCTAGTCATGATTTTCAGCTCACGGCTATTCAGTGGTATTTGAAATGAAATTCGAACCTTTTTCGAGACACAGTGTATAAATCTATTAGTTTTCTGGAGAAGATGGGGATTTGTTTGTGGACGCTGGTTAAAAAGCTATAGACCTATACAGCGTAGTGTGTGATGAAATGTGACAAAAATGGCATACAAAACTGTTCAAGACTCCACAGCCAAGACACGTTATAATGCAATGAAAGGAAAAGAACAAACGCCAAAAAATGCTTTCACAATAATACTACTGCCAAGTAAAAAGTAATAAAATTGTCAAGTTGAGCGTACACACGTACATAATAATCCTCGTCTGTTACTGATAAACGAAATACTCCCTGCACTACACGCCATTTCTACATTGCCAAAATTTGCAAGGAGTACTCAGAACTGACGTACACACAAAAGAATAATGTAAATGAAAATGAATACTCAAACGGTTACTGCATAACTATCATCGTCGATGGAGCCAGATTTAAGTATCAGAACGTTGCATACGGCTGAGCTAAACCTCTCAGATTTTTATACAGTTCTTTATTTTATTACAGTTCTTCAATACAGAAAAGCTGCTGACTGATCCAGTTCGTAAAAAAATTGTTCAAAACTATTCCCAACTATGAAAATTTTGGGACTGCCTTACAACCTGTAGTAAATCAGGAAAGAGTACTTATTCTTATAGCAGTGATAAATGATAATAGCAGTTATATTGTACAGTATAACTACATACTTGACTTTAAAGATTAAAGTAATATTATTCACCACAGAAACTCAAGCCCGTAATTAAAAGCTATTCATGAGCAGATATTCAGTGAAGCCCAACTCACAAAGCGCACAAGCCCACTATCACGTAATGACATATTCCGCTGCTTCCCAACTTGCCTAACTCGTGTCCACTTAAAATCCGGCGCTGGACAAAATATTGCAAACAAACGAAGAGAATACATTACAAAGCCAATAACGATATGATATGCCGTTTGACTATATTCTGTCGCTGGCTAGCATTCGTACCTAGTAGCTATACATGCATATGATTTAATTTAAATACAAGAAATTGTTCGTCACTGCATAACGAAAGTCGGCTATAATACTAGAAATGACAAAATAAATGCACGTAACCAGTAAAAAACGCAGTCAACGTAAGCCTATATTTATCTGAGACAACGTTAAAAAATTCTCATAAGCAGCATGCGTACACGATTTCACTGCCGAATTTATGTTGCTGTCAAATTTTAATTCAGAGTTGCAATAATTACAAGTAGGCAACAATGTGCAAATGTCTTATTACAATATTCACTCATCACTCTATCAGTTTTCCCAGTCGGTACATGCCGTGTTCCATGGGTTCGAAAGGTTTGGAACAAAAATTTGCAATTTTCGACAAACAGCTGCAAATTTTCGACAAACTGCCCTCAAATTCCCCAAAACGGAGGACTGTTAGTTCCGAATTTTGTATTCTTGGAAAAGCATTATTCTACTAGAAGAACAAGAAATTTGAGCTAATGCTCACGAGACGCGCGAAAGCCTATAGCAGTACCGGTTAAGTAGTTTAGCTGAAAATTGGGGTGTTCACGCTAAGTTAATATACAAATACCAAATTCTCTGTCTGAATCGCATAACGATAGTTCCGTGGCGCCACCTTGTAAATGATATGATATAGACTTGTGTCGCAGCCCGAAATCATCAAAAAAATCCTTAAAACCCCCTATTCTGGCGTTCAAGGTCATTCACGGTCATTGAATTCGGCGCCAATCAAGAGCCAGTGTACGACTTCCTATTAGTGATTAACAGTAACCCAGGCCCTATCTCGCACCGTTACTGAGATACAACGATTTATTGGCCAAAAATCGCAAATTTTGCCCACCCCCTCTCATTTAGCGCCCTCGTTTGGGGTGACCCCCTTCGAACTTATGGAAAAGCTTTACGGTTCCTAAAACTAGTCTTCCGGACAGCCGACGGTAAAGATTTGGTGATCCTAGCTTGCACCGGTTTTGACTGATCCACCCGTGTGACAGACGGACGGACGGCGATGGCTAAGACGCTATAAAAAACAAAAAATCCCTCTGTCTCCGGCCACAATGTTACTGCTTCTAGTACCGAATGCCGTAAGCAGCTAACACACCCTTCAGTGCTAATTACATGCGTTGCAAAAGAGATGCATTATTCACAGTATGAATGTCTCGTTTCATGCGACAACCTGTAGCCTACTGGCACACAAAGTAAGTAGTGTAATGTCTTTAGATCCATGTCAGAAAATGGTGCATACAAACACGGCAGTAAAAATTTTTAAAAGTTTTAATGTTGCATATGGTGAAAAAAAATTACTGGTGAACGGCAGATGCCAAACGTAACGCAACGAATAATACAGCGTCGTGAGTGATACAACTAAATCACAGATCGAACTGAACGAGCATGCACCGACGGAAAAGTCGGTACCATTGTTTGAAACTCAAGTGAGCTGCTAATAATAGAATATGAGTAGTAATTCAATGTTGCATCATAAATAAATAATCCACATATGCATGATAAATCAGTGAGTGCCATTGCTCAAATACAGTTTAGTAAGTTGCAGTCATTCGTAACAATACACGTAACAATAATATAAGTAAGACATGTCGATACTGAAAAAGAACAATAATTCGACATTTGCGGTTGACCCAGCACTGACGTTGCACCAGTACCCTTACAGTAGTTGGATGGAACGCAGTACCCTGGATAACTGGACAGTGACGTCATCTGATAATAACGTCACATCACCACGGCAACCGTCACCAACAGCAACAACGGCAGCAGCTTGGACTGTGCACCGATTGTTAGCAGGGACGCCTACACCGTACAAACCTTGGACCAAGTGCTCCATCATAGAAGTAAGAAAAGGGTTTTCAACCCTTCAGGTCTGAGCTGGTAGTGGTGTAATAATGAACACCTAAATTTTAGTATCTTTTTCTTCTTCCAAATGGCGTTTCCCGGCACAAGATGCTGCAAAAAATGACGACGGCCGCCCAGATTCAACCAAAGGATCTGACAGCATTCCTCAGACGCCGTAGCTTGATTTAGGGGAAGGACTCCCGGAAAGAAACAGGGACAGAGGAAAGAAATGAAAAAAGAGGAAGGAAGAAGAGAAAAAGAGGATGGGATAGGATGGGATGGGAGAACTTGGTCCAAGAGCTCAATGAACGACATCAAATATCCCTGAATGCTACAGACATCAGCCGGACAGAAGCGTTGGTGAATGCGTTGGTTTTAACTTGGTTCGTAATTCTTGTCTTACTCTGCATCAGATAATCAATACTACAGCAATAAATTTTGTGACTGGCCCAGCAATAAAATTAATACAATATCCGTAGCAGAGGGTTGGCGTGCAGCACCCTGGACAGCTCTGCGGCGGGTGATGACGTCACGTTGCCATGGCTACCATTAACGTCATCATCGTCATCAGCAGCAGGACGCTGGTTGCTAGGTAACGGTTGATGCTTTGTGGTGCTGGATGTGTTTAGATGGCGCCGGACGTCGATCAGTCTGACGGCGTTGTTATGGTAGAGTGCTGGTAGGAGGTTGGTCAGCGCCCGGTGCGTCAGACCACACTGGTTGAACGACAAGTGACGCAGCGATCTATTGTACCTCAGGCTGTCGGCCACTGCCTCTATCCCGGGGTCGCTAATGCCGTCGTTGCGGTCCATCGTCAGTACACGTAGGACGCTGTTGGTCTGCAGCGGTCTGGCCAGCATGCAGCACGTTGCAGTCGTCAAGCCGCAGTCGTTCACCGCCAGGTGGCGCAACGTCCGGTTGTATATCAGCGCCGTCGCCAAGTCTCGCGAACTCTCGTCGCCGATCTCGCCGTTGCGCGAGACTTCGAGCTGCGTGAGGCGAGAATTGCGACGCAGGGCTGTGAACAGTGCGGACGCGCCGCCGGCTCGCAGACCGTTGCCACAGACCGACAGTCGACGCAGCGGAGAATTAGGCGCCGCCAGAAGTTCCGCCAGCGCCCGCGACCCGACGTCGCCGACGCGATTGTCGCTAAGATCCAGTTCGGACACCACGCGACTCTTGCCGACCGCTCGCACGATCAGCTGACAGCCGCGACTGGTCAGCTCGTTTGCGGCCAGGCCGAGCACGCGCAGTGACGAGTTGCGCTGCAGCCCATACGCCAACAACATGGCGCCGTCGTCTGCCAGCCGCACACCGGCCAGGTCGAGCGAGTACAGACTGGTGTTGAGTTGTAAGACTCGAGTCAATCGGACGACCGTCGGTGGGTCGAGTCTGCAGTTAGGCAGCGCCAACTGACGCAGACACGAAAACTGTTCCAGGAGATGTTCGAAGCGTCTAGCGATCGGTTCGCAGAACTGCCGAGACGAAAGCTTCACTGATAACATCGGAACATATCTAGACACACGGACACACGGACAGACAGACATGCACATGGGAACAACGTTACGTATACTGCAGGATCAATACAGCCGATGTTGTATTTATTGTTTATCGCGACGCGACGAACTACGCGCGAAGATGAAATGTACCCTCGTAAAAGAATTCAAAACGAAATGATATAATACAGTCACTTGGTATATAATACCCCTGATAGGCTATAACACAAAAAGTACAAATGTGCGATTTAATTACAAGGTTGAACTTGGTTTGTTGCTTAAAAGCCACAAATATCACTTATTAGTATCATTATGAACCCCCTCCGGAACTTGTCAAACGTGGCGCATGTGGCCCGTGAACACAACACAACACACCAGGCGCCCATTAAAAATTGCAACGTTCTTGGTCTGCTTTATTAAACCATCTGTCTTGACCGCGCATGAAACCAAGAAGCGACCAGAGCTCTCAAACCTCCGCCGAGAATGGTGCTGCTACCCGGCGAACACGTGGTTTCAGTTTATACCCCATTTTTCGGATCCAGAAGCTCAATAGAATCCGAATCGCCACTGAAATCTAACCATTTCTTTCTTAGGCCATACCAAAACCCTCCAAAAATTGATAAAAGTCTGTTTATAACTTTTCGAGTTATCTTGGATACAAAAAACGGACAGACACAAAACCATAGATGTAAAAACGTTCCATGAAAAAATACAAATTAAAAAAACGTAAAAAAACGTGGCAAACATTTTAAAAAACGTTTAAAAACGTTGAATAAAAAACGTTGGCCATAATTTGTTCAACCTCCTGCCTAATGCCTAACGCTGTAGGTGCAATATACCAAGAACTAAAGTCTAGATAAAGACAAATTTCTTTAATTTTAATTTAACCGCGTGCTAATAAGGCCAGAGCACTAGACTAACCAGATATACTAGATAAAAAATTTATTTGATATATTTGGACTAAGTAAGTAAACTACCGTCACTATGACCTATTAATTCATTGCTTTGATTCCAAAGTGCTTCTCGAAGTTCTTGATAAGATTTTCAATGCACGCTTTTTAAAAAAAGTTGAGAAAAACGTTAAAAAAAGTTTTTTACGTCTATGCCCAAAAGCCAAGACGTAATCTATACTTGCTGTTGGCACCAACAGCAGCAGTAGCAGCCACGTGTACAAGTCTTGTCTCTAATTAATGAGAAGTGCCATACTGTCCGCTCTTATCGACTTATGGACTCTGCAGTGGTCTCAGGCCGTCTGGCCTCTCTGTACTTTTAGGCTAGTCTATCTCTATCATATGCTTGAGTGCATCTCGAAAATACGTTTCTGTCAGCATTAGCGTCCAGCAGAAGGACCAGTACTACAGTTATTGTAGCGAGAAAAAACCAAACTTGTGAAAAATCGTGGAAGGCCTTAGCTTTACAGCTAAATATGCATATGGGCCTACACCTAATGCCCAACGGCTCGAGCGACCTGCAGTGATTACTCAGTCAGTCACACTATGGTTGCCATTATGGTTCACGATTGAACCGTTTGACAGTTTAAGAGAATGAGACATTTAAACAGCTGGAGAGATAATAATGCTTCAAAAAAAATTAATGATGACGTCTGAACTATGCACACTTTGAACTGAGTCGGGCCCAGTGGCGTAGCCAGGATCTAGTTGTAGTGGGACACTTGAGAGGTGGAGTATGGGGAGGGGTGTCCCCTCCCCACGGGGAAGGGGTC
>Ga0209671_1009436_pt1 | contig 10231 bp, 11 predicted proteins | sample WorMetHERISLAND2_2_FD_187401 | JGI IMG/M metagenome (GOLD analysis project Ga0209671, IMG submission 187401) | Marine gutless worms symbiont microbial communities from Max Planck institute for Marine Microbiology, Germany - Olavius geniculatus... | ecosystem: Host-associated > Annelida >... | reverse complement strand
GTGCCAAATGTGCATTATTTTAATTAAATAATGATATTGCACTGAATAAAAATGTAATATTTTGCTTGTTTTGTATTTTCCAGGTAGTGCAAAAGCAGATGTTGGGTGAGGCGGGAAACTAAACGGCCATTTGACGGCCAGTTGTGTCGTGAATATGTGTACCAAAAATTATTAAAATTGGATAACCCTTCTTCAAGTTATGGTAAAAGAATTTTTGTGTGTTTTTTATGCCTCACAGTGTATAAGTGTAGTAACAAATCTCGCCTTCAGTATGATCTGTACTTATTCATAAAGCAGCTGTAGAAAGCTGGTTAAGTTAATTAAATGTCTTGCAAACTATCAAGACGTCTCACCAACAACTCCAACCTACCAACCATTATTGACCTTAAGCTTTGATTTTCAGCTTTATAGTCATCAGGCTATGGCCTCTCCACCACCAGTCATCATTTCGCAGCAATGCCACCTTCGTTAGAATATAAGGCAAAGAGTTAGCAAAATGTACTATATTATTCTCCACATCACAATTCCACAACGCTTCATAAAAAAATTGCATCTGTTTCCAAAATGATACTGCATTTAAAAACATGCACAGTAACTGTCAGCAAGTGTTTCTAAAGTGGTACTATATTTTAGAAACATACACATTTCTAAAATGATACTATACTGAGAAAAAATGTACGTGTTTCATGAAACATCATGAGATTTGGGTCCATTTCACCGAATTCCAAATCATCGAATACCATTTCCTAACCCTAACCCTAACCTTAACCCTAACCCTTCTCAGTGAATCTAGAATCGCTGAATTCCAATTTGCAAAATGGGATTTGGTGAAGTGGAATTCGGCAATTCGGGATTCGACAAAATAGGATTCAGTGCATCGAGATGACACCAGGAACTGTGATGAACCAAATTGCATCATTGTTGTCTCATCTCATTACCTTAATGCCAGAGTCGACTGCATCACACGTGGAGTCAACAGAATCCTTGTAGACATCAAGACAGTCGTAAGTACACGATGACATCTGTACATCAGGACACAACACTAACATTTCAGCCAGTGTCCTCTTCACCATCTCTTCCGACCCGGTAAATGCATTTTGCCCATTATCTACAAAACTTGGATCAGCATTACTGAGTTTCACAGTGATAGCCCAATTAACTACAAGAACCATCGGGAAAGGTGCAGTAGCAACAAGACACAACTTGTCCATATTTTTGCCAAATATTTTCTGATTGTCAAATTACATGAAAAAATTTGCAATAACACGATATTATACGCAATATCGCACCACAGTGTGTGCGCTTCGGCATGAGACATGCATACGTTTTCATCATTTATATTTTGCTCATTTCTGACGTTTCTGTGCGAAAATGCAGTTGTTGTCACAAATCGTGTTGCAGCGCTTTGTTCACAGATTGTTGCGGTTCGTTTGCTTTACTGTTTCGCAGACGGATTACGGCCAGAAGATACAGTTTTCATCGCACATAAAATCCACAATGTCAGTATGCTGGTTGGACTTTGACCTCCGCCATGTACACAAGAAACGAGCTGCTAGCTTTAAACAGATTATGACGTTACACCTGCCCATAGTGTCAGGAAGACTATTTTTAGTTACCGGCTGTAGCGGCCACTACGTCAACGATGGCACGCCGTGCACATATTCAAGCACGACAAGGCGTGACGTTCGAACGCCATCAGCACATGCCAGTTGGATCCAGTTCCAACTTGGCTAGTAAAGGACGTAGGCCAGCTGTTGTCGCCCTTCATCACGCTGCTTTTCAATAAGTCGCTGGCGTCTGGTATTTTTCTATCCGACTTCAAGCATGCAGTGGTTCGTCCACTGATAAAAAAGAATGGACTCAACGTCAGCGACCCAATGAATTTTAGACTTGTGTCTAACCTGTCTTTTCTTTCCAAAGTATTGGAGAGGATTATACAGAGAAGACTTCAGGCCTATTTAGATGACAACACGTTGATGCCTGTAAGACAGTCAGCCTACTGTCTGTATCATAGCACCGAAACGGCTGTCACAAAAGTGTTCGATGTGTTGCTGCAGGCCGCTGATAAAAAGGACATATCCGCCCTCATGCTCCTTGACCTCACAGCAGCTTTTGACACCGTGGACCACAACCTCATGTTACTGAAGCTCGAGCGTCAGTTCGGCTTGCATGGCATTGTGTTGAAGTGGTTCCAGTCGTATCTATGTGACAGAATATTTCAAGTCGTTTATAACGGTAGCATGTCGTATACTGTTCATGTCACGTGCTCTGTGCCACAAGGTTCGGTACTTGGCCTGCGTTTGTTCATCATGTACACTGCTGATCTCGAAGAGAAGGCGATGAGCACGGTGTCAACTACCACGCTTTTGCCGACGATACGCAGTTGAATGAGCGTTGTCGTTGCGATGATACACTGACTGCTGTTGGGAAACTTGAACACTGTGTCACAGATATCAATCACTGGATGCCGGCACACTGCCTCAAGCAAGATAGAGAGAAGACAGAACTCCTGTGGTCGGGTTCCAAGTACAGTCTGAGTAAACTCGATGGTCGTGGCCCAGCAATCAAGTTGGCTCTGACACTATTAAGCCCAATGGACACGTTCGCGTCCTAAGAGTTATTATGTCTTCTGATTTGAGTCTTGAGAAACATGTCTCAACCGTCAGTGCTACCTGCCTTTTTCATCTCAGACAGATTCATTGTGTCCGGCGGTCACTGGATGTCGGGTCGGCTAAAACCCTCGTGCAAGCATTTGTCAACTACTGTAATGCTGTACTGGCTGAGTCGCCAAGAGTCATAACAAGCAAGTTGTAGAGAGTGATGAATTCAGCTGCCCGTGTTGCCACTAACGCTCGGAAGTACGACAGCGGATTGTCGCAACTAACACATGATGAGCTCCACTGGCTTGATGTCACCGATCGGGTACGATTTAAACTCGCAGTGCTCATGTATCGATGTCTCCATGGAACTGCTCCGCAGTACTTGATGGACAGTTGAAAACTCACAGCAGAAGTCACTGGCCATCAACATCTGCGTTCCGCCACTCAGCGGAAGCTGGTCATACCGCGCTATCAACTGAACAGTTTCGGTCGTCGGCACTTTTCTGTGGCGGGCCTGTCGACTTGGAATTCGCAGCCAGACAGTCTTTGTGACCCAGAACTGAGTCTCGCTACTTTCAAACGTCAGCTGAAGGCATATATTTTTGCGAAATATTGATGAAAAAATGTACTAAGCGCATTAGAGATCTTTTTGAGCATGCGCTATATAAATTTACACTTTACTTACTTACTTACTTACTTACCACACCTTAACTGCATCACTACACTATCTTGTAAATAAAATAAAAAGATACAGTCAGTAAATATCAACCAGTCGATCAATCGATCAATATAGTCAAGATAAGGGCAAAATAAGTGCCATAAAAACACAACAGAGGTGCCTAACAGCTTAACAGTGGTAAAAACAAAGTAACTAGATTTTTTTACAGCATTAAAACAGCATTAAAACAAGAACGGTCTACATCAACAGAGCATCAACAGACCTTGTGCAGCTTGTTGGTTAGTGTATGCATCATGTGGTCCAGGTTGTCGGCCACTCGTCTAGCATGAAGCTCAAGGTCGTAGACAACCCGTGGGTCAATCGGTGGAATGTCTTCAGGACTCTGAGCCATCTCACTCGGAGAACTAAACCAACAACAATGCGATACAACTAACTCGACATTCTGCCATGTGTCTTATCATTATCAGAATGCCAAAGCATTAAGTGAAAACACGAAAGCTGCTTCAAAAATTTTTATTTAATTTCATGGAACTGCCTGTGGTGAGAAAAAAGAAACTACGTACCAATTCTGAGAACATGTCCTGCTCAAATGCAGAATCAATATACTATCTTTGGACCATACCTACTAGAGCAAAAAAACTATGTAAGGATAAGCCAATATCCATTATTTGGTTTGCAGGTACAACAAAGAGGCTAATGTGAAATTTGGTTACATTCCAGGCTGCACCTTTGGCCAAACTGATACGGCCTCAGTGCTGGGCAGGCGTAATAACCAACTCACCCCGAAGCTTAAATATGGTAAGATAAAGAGTAACAAAGTGGCTGGCAACCCTGTTTGAAACCTGTGTTCTCCTTACCTACTGAGTAATAACTGGCCAGACATTTGATACAAGATGACCACTCTAGACAAAACAATAGACGATCACAAGAGCACATGTTATCAATCAACCGCAACAAAGTATGTACAGGTCCTGAAATAACAATACGAAACAGAAATGGGCCAAAGATCAAATTTTTGTCAAAACGACTATCCAACTTCGACTCATCTCTAGAACTGACCGAGTGGCATGCGAATATCCAGGTGACAGAGCTGAGGCTGACCAGCCAGATGTACTACTGGATACACTCCCGGTGCTTGTTGACCTCGGTGTTCGACTCGTTCTTTCACTGGCTGCCAGCGAGTCTTCACACAATCACATTGACTACTCTACGAGTCACTGATATAGAACTGATGCATATTATCACGTTTCTGCGCACCAATGTAACAATGTTCAGTGTTTATTTGTCCAAAATTATAAAACTGATGTCAACCGTCGGAGATCAGAGATGTGCGGACGTGTCCGCAAGCATTTTGCAGATGCAATTTTTTATGTCTTTGCGAATGCGAATGCAGATGCCCTCTGAGAAAAAAACGAATTTTTTTAACGCAACATTCCTAATTTCTTGCAACAACAATACTACAAAATTCTAGTTGCATTTGCAGTTTATTGTACATGCCACATTGCTAAAGCTTGTCCCTGGGTTCCAGTTTATATTAAACATTACTAGACACTGGTATCACTGTTGCTGGTAATGCAGACGCGGACGCAAACATTATTAAATTATTACATTAATCAGAGCTAAAATCAGATCAGACATCAGTCGTAGTTAATGCAAAAGAATGACACAGTTTACCATTAATAAAACAAACAAACAGATAAAATCACTATAAGCAACAGAAATAAAAACATGCATGTAAAATGTAAATATTAACCTCCACGGCTACGTTTGATCAGTTCATTAATACCATCAGCAACAAAGGTAATCATGTCTCCTTCCATTGAGATAGTTCCCTGTGTATGCAGTGGAGTGCTGGTAGCTGCCTCTATCAGAGCCTCCACACTGCCAGTTGGGCTGCTGTCACATTCACTCAGAGATGAGTAGCTGCCTTTCTTTGCCAGCCACTGTCGCTCACGTTCCTGCAGTATGGACCGAGACAGATACAGGCTGTCTGGGCGACTGCCGGCCATGTCCGCTGTCTGCTCAGCAGCTGCACATACATATACATGCACATATACTCAATTTGCTGTATGCTCAGGTCAACTCAGCCTCCTACTCTGAGCAGGATGGGAAATGAGCAAAAGTTCATGAGCTATGGGTGATGGTGTAGCTAGTCTGACTAAGGCAGTAGTATGTCTGCTGTCTAGTGCACACTTCGGTGGTCCACAAAAATATTTCTTTATCAGTTAGTCAACCAACCAAATTCTTTCGAAGAATCTTGAACTTATAAGGCCTACCGTTATTTCCTGTGATATTTCATATTTGCTTTCAGCAACAGAAATTTTTCAAAGTTTGCATACTGTTAGTTGCATTTCAGAATTTCAATCTGTCCACTTACGCCAGAGTATTTCTACTGCAGCAGGTGATGGCACTGCTGCAGTCCCCTATTAACCCATTACTGCGTGACAAAAATTACTTTTTTTCTGAAATTACTGCGTGACTTATTTTGTGATATATTGTCAAAGCAGATGTTTTTAGGATGTTACGTAGTAATAAGTTAAACTGCCGGATATTTGTGCAGCAGTGTTAACGACCGATCTTGATCTGCAAGATGTGAAGACACTTCTGTATTGGCAATTAACAATAACCGAAAAAAATTGATTCAGTTGAGTTAGACTTTTGTTGGAGCATAGTTGGCCAGAGATTTGTTAACTTATTGTAGATCTGTAATTTTAACCATAAACTGCCAACTTGCAGTGAGTTGATTTTAGACACCTAATAAACTTACACAACTCACACAAATACTGAATTAAATCAAACTCATAACTCACACCTGTTGGGACGAGTTAACTCAAACTCACAACTCACAATAACTGAGTTAACGCGTGAATTGAAACTCATTTGAGTTAACTCATGCCCAACACTGTCACCAGCATAAGAAAATCTGGTAGTAAAAGGCAAACTGTTCTATATATAGTAATAATAAAACATATAGCTCTGTAGTCCCTTACACCCTTTTCAAGTGTGAATCAGCCAGGCTAACAACTTGAAACAAGTAAGAGGTGAATGAACCATGGTGCAAATGATCTATGTGGTGAATGGAACAAACCAGGCAGATGGTGAATTGGCACTGAAGCAAAAAGCCAAAGGTCTAAATAATGAATAACATGCTGAATGAAAAGATATATTATAAAATACCAGAAGCAGCATGCGTTGGTGACTCATATGGTGAAGCAGAGCAGAGGGACGATGGTCCTGATTCACGCGGCTTTGTATAACCAGCTAACATATCAGACGGCAAACTAGTTGACAGTGGCAAGCGATCGTTCGCTACAAACGAGCTGCCGGAAACAGATTTTGGCGCAATGCTGTCACCAGTTTCTGTGCTATTACTATTAGCGACACCCAGAAAGGGATTTGAGGGTCGCCAATTCTCCTGCCCTGATTGGCTGTTTTCCGCTGAATCATTTACAGCAAAACCTGCGGATTGATGATCCTGAAAATCACCGTTTTTCTGATCGACCTTCAGCTGACTGGCCGGTTGTTCTGCGCTGACAGTGATGTCTGAGCGATGTTCAATGTCAAACTTGAGCGGAAGAGTTTTACTAAGATCATGCTCGATAACTTTAACCGATTCCGGAGAGACAGAAGTTAGACATTTCGCGAAACTGTCAGCAGGCATATCTCTTATCTTCTCGCTAGCATCATAATCAGCCGGATGTGACGAACGACACAATGTTTCGTCTGGTGTCGGACCGTCCGTCTGGTTGTGACTAGTTTCAGCACGATTTTCGTCCATCGCTACCGCCTTAATGTTGCCTTCTGTGGCACTAACAAGTCAGATACTGCTAATAAAACTAACTACACGGTGGCCAGGAATAATTCAATAATTATGTACATTCCTAATAAATTTATAAAATGTTTGTAAACAAAACACCATAGAATACCTATCACGAATTTTCGGATTTTTTGTACGTTTACATATTTATTGAAAATGATAATCTTGCTGCTGACGTCATATGTAAACAGGTAGGAAGTGGGCGTGTCTCGGAAAAGTTGTAGTACTGAAAAGTGGTTAGTGTAGTTTAAAGTTATTTTACTTTCCAAGCAGTGACAACTTAGTTGCAGCACATTAATCGATTTTTAAATAAGCATATGTCTACAAGATTTAACGTTCTTCGTTGTAAGTTTGATGGTCGTGACTTAAAAATACACTTAATTATTCTACGCTCTCGGTGCAGGTCATGGGAGTGCTGTTGAATCATCTAGACATACGTCAGCAGATTGGGACTAGATGTGCGTAAACATGTCAGATAAACATATGTGTTCGTCTGCAGGACTCCGAGTTGCCAAACTCTTCTGCTACAGCGCACTGATATTGTCTGCTTTGGTCACAATGGCCGGGGTAGGTGGAGGAGAAAAAGCTGTTTTCAAAAACACGCAGCAAGGCCAGCTTTTGACGCAAGCCAACACGGCGTTTGCCTGGGATCTGTACAAGCGTCATGCGTCGTCGTCTGCAGTGGCCCAGAACGTCTTCATGTCGCCTCTCAGCATCACGGTTGCTTTGGCGATGACGTACCTTGGAGCCAGGGAGCAGACCCGTGCACAGATGAAGCAAGTGCTGCATTTCAGCGACGTGGAAGAGGCCCAGCTTCACCAGGCATTCAGCGACATCCTGTCTGAACTCAACAAGCCAGAGCAGGCATACAAGTTGTACATGGCAAACCGACTGTTTGGCGAGAAATCCTACTCCTTCCGCGATGAGTTTCTTTCTGATGGACGCAAGTATTACAGCGCTGAGCTTGCACCAGTTGATTTCAGGTAGCCGTGCCAACGTTACTTTTAGTATAATTTGATATCTGTGATGACGATGACATTTTGGAAATGTGCAGTTGTCAAAAATTTTTGGATGATTGTACTAAGGGTCAATCCTTTGGCATAAGATTGTATCTGTTGTCTGTCATTTGTCTGTATGTTGTTTGTAACACATACATTGTGGCTAAACAGAAGGTCGTATGGGAAAAATGTCTGAACAAATAAATAGTTCTGCCTGATGGCTACACCATGGTACCAAGTCGGACCCACCCAGAACCTTCATCCTCCTAAATGGGCTGATTATTAATACAGTATGATTTAACAGCTGGCAAGATGACTGCATGTGATGTTTGTTATACTAGTTATCAATATTAATGTAGCATCTATGGAATTGTACTCATCTCAGTTTAATTGTTTTCTCCCCAAGACCAGAAGTCAGATGCTGACTTCAGACATAGGTGGTACATAGCTACATAGCTACAGCTGACTTTTTGGTGGTCTTTCTTACCTTATTTGTCGAATGATTATCAAAATTGTTTTACTGACATACTTTGCAATCAATTTGCATGGATGTTATTGAGGATCTTACTGTACCACAGTTTAGCCCCGCAGTTCCCTACCATGCAAAATGTCTGCGTTTGTTTTTGAATACCAATATTCACTGGATAGCACAGAAAGACCTTTGACATGTGGTAACAACTGCATTGATCATCTGATTGTAAGTTCACTGCACATATACATCTAAGAATAAAATATTGTCTTGTTTGTGCCAGGGGTAACAGCCAAGGAGCGGCAGAGATCATTAATAAGTGGATTGCAGAGAAGACCAACAACAAGATCACAAAGCTCATTGCACCAGATGCTGTAGACAGCCTGACTCGCCTTATCCTCGTCAATGCTGTCTACTTCAAGGGCGACTGGGCGAAGAAGTTCAACACTAATTACACAAAGAATGAAGATTTTCACGTCTCGCCGAACGAATCCGTCAAGGTTGATCTAATGTACATGAAGGCCAAGTTCGTTTATGGATTGAATTCCGAGCTTAAATGTCAGGCGATTGAGTTACCGTACTCCGGGGAAAACCTGAGCATGTTTGTCCTGCTGCCGGACCAGGGGTCCAGTCTTTCCCAGCTTGAGGATAAGTTGACCTCCGCCGACCTTGCAAATGTGGAGAAGAAATTTTCAATGCGGTCGATGGAGCTGAAATTGTGGCTGCCAAGATTCAAACTGGATGAGAAGCTGAGTTTGGCCGAGATGCTGGGTCAGATGGGAATGAGAGATCTTTTCACCGATGGTGTGGCCGACCTGTCCGGAGTCGACGGATCCAAGGAGCTATATGTATCGAAGGTGTTGCATCAGGCAGTGGTTGAGGTGAATGAGGAAGGTACAGAAGCTGCTGCTGCCACGGCAGTCGTCATGATGATGCGTAGTGCTGCCTTTCACCAGGAAATCTTCCGTGCCGATCATCCATTCCTTTTCTTCATCCAGCACAAAGCTACCAAATCCATCCTGTTCCTTGGTCGCCTTGTGAAGCCATCTTCAGTTGCATCCGCTAAAGGAGAACTATGAAAAGCTTCAGCATGTTGCGCAGATGGGAATACGCATGTTTCAGTTGTAATGTAGCCAGTGCTTAGCAGAGGCTTATGGTCAGCGGTTTTGCTTGATTTGTATTTCTGTTATGAGTGTTATATATGAAACCACCTTCTGCTATGTGTGATAAAGAACTTGTGACAACTTTGAATTAGAGATGTCACAGTTGACACGTTAATTAACGCGTTAATGCGTTAATAAATTAACGCACGTTAAAAAAATTAACGCACATGCGTAAATTTATTTCATTCAGTTACTAAATTCTGTGCAGCAAAAGTTCAGATATTCCATTAAACTGCAGTTATATGACAATCGAATGAAATCAAGTAACTTAACTAGTTTTCGTTTCATCACTACTGTAAATAAACAATTACTTATTTATTTCATTGACAGGCTAATAGATTTCTAACTTACTTTATTAAAGTTTATTACATTTTAAAATCTTTATTTCTTCACCAATCACAAATGAACAGACAGACAGACAGACATACAAACATATGCACGAAACTGACAAAAGACAGTAAGCAAGCAATTCGCGTAAGCGTAACCCAATAGAGTCCATCACAAA
>Ga0209671_1009435_pt1 | contig 10231 bp, 6 predicted proteins | sample WorMetHERISLAND2_2_FD_187401 | JGI IMG/M metagenome (GOLD analysis project Ga0209671, IMG submission 187401) | Marine gutless worms symbiont microbial communities from Max Planck institute for Marine Microbiology, Germany - Olavius geniculatus... | ecosystem: Host-associated > Annelida >... | reverse complement strand
GCTAAATGCACGTTACTTTACCGGTGTATTGTCACTGCATAACAAAAATTATTTTTACAATAATATCAACTGCTTTTGTTTAGAAACACAAGAATTGTATCAAAACTAAACATTGTTGGAAAATTGTTTTTAAAAAATAATTTTTGCATTATTTTTGCATTTTTGTAATATTAGGATTTAAACATTTTTGACAATTTAAGTTTTACATGGTACTGTAGACACGCAGTTAAGGAGTGGTGGTATGTTTAATAATAGCACTACTGCTACTTGTCCACAAAGTGTGCCAGTGAAAAAATTTTGAAAATGGGTCAAGATTTGACGAAGATATAGACATTTACAAAGTGGGACGTTTTTTGAGACACATTGTAGATTACACTGTACAACGTTAAGTCGCAGGCCTGCTAAGTTGAGTCATTTACGCGTATACTTACTTTTGTTTAATTTTCGTGGCAACAAAGAAGCTACAATTGCGTTAATAATTTTATAACATGTTTTTTAAAATTAACATTAATAGTTTGTAATATTACTGTACGTTCCTGAGTACAAAATAGCTTCTATGTGGTTTCTGTATCAGGCTACTTGTCTGGTAAAAATTCTGAGCGAGTTTCCTGAAACTAATCGCTGCTATAAGCGGGCATACATATAATTATTGTTGTTCAATGCTGATGTTTAGGATGTGCTACTGAATGATCACATAAAACTCGACCAGAACTTCAAGAATTCGTTTATCAGAGAAATCATAAAGGTTAGCTATGAATCAACTTATCAAGTCACTGTTTTCGTAATGTTGTAGCTGGTGTAAGACATTGACAGTTTTGTGCTTAAGTCACTTTGTATTCGGATAATGAACTCTTATGATGTATCATTTATCAGGGAATGGAATACGTTCACAAAAGTCAGCTGAAGTTTCACGGTCGCCTTAAGAGCACTAACTGTCTGCTGGACGGTCGCTGGATGATCAAGATCACCGACTTTGGACTCGGACATCTTAGACAAGTCGCTTACGACACAGATAACGAGAAATATTCCGGTCCGCATTTTGCTCTTTACATTTTTTGTTTATGTACAAAGCTCTTACATTTGGAGACAAAACACAAGACAGAATGTGAAAGTGAACGCATTATTTGGATTGAACACGTTCAGAGTTTCATAAACAGTTAGCTGCGATCATTGCAGTGAAGAATGGTCGTGTATTTAAGTATGACAGTCTTCAGCATGACCACCCTGCACTGATCGAGGCTAATCGTTTCCGAAACTGGCCATCACTGTCCAAACTGTCGTAGCTCAACGCAAGGAAATCATGTAGGCCTATGTTTCACAAAAACTTACGGCAAAGTCAGAAGCATCCAACCTGAATGCGTTCAGCTTTTATAAGCAGTTTGCGAATTTGCAGGCGAGATTTGTAATTTTGACATTCAACGCTTCCCGTCTAACAACGTGAACGTTACGACAACTTGTAGTCAGTATAGGCCTGGTCACTGTCTGGTCTCGTACATAATTGTGTTTGAAAGTTTGTTAACAGACATTGGTATGGTAGCCCAAGTCAAATGAGGTGCGCGGTTGTTGAAGCGCTGCTGTGGGCGGCGCCTGAGATAATGAAGGCTACGTCCTCACAAGAAACGTCCGAAGAAACTAGGCTTGCAGCGGTCAGCACTCAGAAAGCTGCAGACGTTTACAGTTTCGCCATCATCATGCACCAAGTCATCTATCGCACTCCAGTGTTCCAGTCTGCCGACCACTGCCAACCCATCGCCGCCAAAAGTACGTCAACCAGACGACGACTGCAATAGTCTCACAGTGCTTGCGGAGCAGATGTATTTAGTTGTTTGTATTTGGTATAAGAACGCTTATTGACAGTCGCACACCGGCGCTATGACAGTCCTTAAAGTTGCCGTGCTGCTTTCAGCTTTTCCCGATGTTTGTCCCTGTCTGAGCAGCAGCGACGTGGCCGTTCCGACCGACCTTACCTGTCACCCCTCATCGCCTCTTAGAAGGTACCTAATAGGGGGTGTTTACACGATCCAGCAAACGTCCAGCATTAGCACGTGTATTTTGAATACATTTGCTGAAAGTTTGTTGGACGTTTGCCGGATCGTGTAAACACCCCATAACACTCCGGACGAGTTCACTTATTACAGCTGAGTGCCAGCTTACGTACACTTTGCCCGTTTTGAACGACGCCGGCGAGAAGGGCGCGGCCGTAAGGCTGGCTGTGGGCGCGCACACTTGCGCTAGCACACAACATCCATCGCCTAAGTCATACTTGCTGCGATTTTTTGGTCTATTTATACGGCCGTTCTAACAAGCCGTGGATCTTGCCCGTCTGTCCGTCTGTCTTTGACAGATATTGTTGACGCGCTACAGCAATACTGTAGATTGCGTCTTGCATGGTTGTCGTCCGTCGTCGTCTGTCGTACTCTGTAACGGGTGTATTGTGACTAAACTGTGCAAGATAGGGCCTAGGTTGTTATTGATCACTAATAGGAAGTCAAATACTGCCTTTCAAATGACATTAAAATCATTGACCTTGGATGACCTTAAACGCACTATGGTGTGCCAATCGTGCGGTATTGTGGCTACACGGTAAGTCGCAATAACCATCACGACACGCGTAGAGCGCGACAGTTCCCTAAGCTAAGAGCTTGTAAATACTTAACTGACTTGGCGAACAACACTGGTTTTTGGTGCTATGCATTAATGGTTAAAACTTTTCTATATTTTAAAACAGTAGGAAAATAGACATTGGATATGGGCCATTTTTACCCACAAGTGCAAACGACTTAATAATTTTCAATGTAAAGGCGATCAGATTTTGCAGACAACATTCGACACCATAGTTTTTAAACGGATCGATACTCGGCTCTTAAATCTTATTAGTAACATGCTGATAGTCGCGATGTAGCTATAATTGGTTGTTGGCAAAAACGTTTAGTAGTCGAGACGTATTAAAAACCAAAAATGTTTGCCCAGGGTGGAGATAGTCTACACTGCTATTTTTGCTTAGCGAACTTTTTTGCGATCATCTTGTACACTGTACGTAGTTTATGTGTTTGTATTAGACAATAAACGTGCATGCTGCGACTTATAAAATAACGTGACTCGCTAAATAGTGTCACTCTCGCTTGAACAGATATATTCGTTCGTGTAAGCGGAGGTGAAACGCCTCCGTTTCGTCCTCCAATTCCAGCCAACGACACGACCAACGATGTTCAGTTGATTCAGTTGATGCGTGATTGCTGGGACGAGTATCCAACCCTGCGTCCCGACTTTCCCAACATCCGCAACCGCTTTCTCGTCCTCAACAAAGGAAAGTACGATATTTTTTGGCTTAAAAAAGAATATATACAAAAAAGATAAGTGATCATGTGGTAGAGTTTTAACTTTAACATAAAAGCTCCCAGGTTCAGTTTTCGTTTCGGCCAATGAACCGACAACAATTGTAGTTTCTGAATACTTACAACGCTTCGGTTTTTATCCTGTGTTGTAATTTTTGTGTCTGATGGTTGTCTTAGTTTGTTTTAATGGAGCTACAGCATTGTTGGTAGACCGATTGTTAAAAATCATAGACACTCATGCTTATGGCCTGATTATTAAGATTACTGTTAAAAATCAACACCCATGAATGGCAAGGTCATACTGGATAGAGCTATAGAGTTTCGTTAAATTATTTTTTAAACTTTTGACTATACGCTTAATGTGATCTTTTTTGAGCCCGGCTGTCATGTTTTTCTATTTTTTTTGTATCATTTTTTTGTGAAAATAAAAACGTTTTCGATATTACGACACATGCTGCACATAGTTTCGTTAGACGCACAACTCAAACACAATCTGAAATCTGCAAAATGTCGTTTGATGCAGAGAAGTAAACATAATAGACAACATGCTGCAAATGATGGAGAAGTACGCCAACAATCTGGAAGATTTGGTCGAAGAAAAGACGCAACAGTACAAAGATGAAAAGAAGAAAGCAGACATGCTGCTTTACAGCATGATGCCTGTGTTAGTTCTTTACGCCTGTGATAAAAGCCAATGCAAGAATAGCTTGTTCTAAAGCAGTTCTGTTACTTCTTTTGAAAGGAGGCTCGAAAGAATAGTTTTTGGTTAAACCCGAATAACGTTGATTTCTGTGCGTTTATTCCGTTAACCATATTTCCTATAGCACTTTTGGCCATTGTTCCGGATGTTCAGCAGTACGATATTACGAGTATATAATAATACTACCTAGAGAATAAGTAATCACATTGTAGAGCTACGCAGCAGTGCAGTAAAATCTTTTATGCTGTTACAAAGTTGCAACAATGGCGGTAATTCTGGTTTTGCATCGCGGTGTTTTAGGTTTTGAGCTCGTTTTTTTCTAGTACAACCGCACGCACCTTTTTCGCTTTAGTACAATTATCTATGTGTTAAAATGTTTAAAAACTCGAATTCAAAATTGGCAGTAAGTTTCATTTTAAGACCGAATTCAATTAAACAGTTTTGTTCAACATTACATGCAAAGTATGCTGTATTGGTCGTATATAGAAGCGTGGCGGAACAACTGAAGGCGGGTAAACATGTCAACCCAGAACTGTTTCCTGATGCGTCTGTTTATTTCTCTGACATTGTGTCTTTCACTAAACTGGCCAGTGAAAGTACTCCAATGGAAGTGGTTACGATGCTCAACGATCTATATTTTATGTTCGACACCACAATCGCAAAGTTCAAAGTCTATAAGGTTACACTTATTCAGATTCTGTGGCGAATTCATTCACTCCAACAGTGAAAATAAAGTTTTTGTCTAAAGTTAAGCTTATTTGCAAGCAGGAATACATAACAATATGCTAGACAACGGTCACCAATAACAAGTTTATGTATATTGTGTTTTTTGTTTATTTGGTTTAAATCTTCTTTAATCTTTTTTATGCATGCCTTCACTTGCGTAACATTTGTTGAGACAATAGATTTGCAAAATGTCGGACGTCACAAACACCAAGTAGTAGGATTGATTGGAATTTATAATTTTACTTGTTTAACGATGATTCATTTTGTTTGTATTGCTGACGTGTCCAGGTGGAGACAATTGGCGATGCGTACATGGTGTCATCAGGTATACCGATATCCAATCCACAACATGCTTCGGAGTTGGCCGACATGGCTCTTACACTGTGTCACGGCGTCACTAACTTCAAGGTGATGCGAGCTGATAAATGTGCTTTATTTCGTTATTTGCAGATTTTAAATTAATTTTGTTTATACTGTTTGATCATCGTGGAATATAAGCTTATATATAGACCGATATTTTATAAGACGACTTATAAAACCTGAGTTATAACAAATGTGTTAAGCTTCAATTGCTGCTGTTTCGCTGAATTTTGCAACTAATTTTACCTACTGTATAAAGTTTAAATAACATTTTTGTTTCGTCTTAATTAATGACTTGTCTACTTCAAAACTGTGTCTGTGATGCATGTTATAAACTCGCACGTTACTCCCACAACACTTACTCAAAGAACACATGATGTGATACAGCTAAGCAGAAACTTGAATGTGAAACTTTTAGCAGTTAAACGAAAATTTCAGGGTAAGTGTCACTTTGTCAACGTTAGCCGTATTTGCATGATAAGCGGATTTTGTTCGTGTGTGCGCGTGTAATGCATAGATCGCTCATCGTCCGGAGCGCAGGTTGATAATACGCTGCGGTATGCACAGTGGCTCAGTCGTCGGCGGAGTGGTTGGAGTCACAATGCCGAGGTACTGTCTCTTTGGTGACACCGTCAACGTCGCCAGCCGCATGGAGTCCACCGGAAAACGTACGTCAGTTACAGGCGACGCACGGGTGTTCTAGTTGTACTTCACGATTAAGGTTTTAATTGCAGAACAAAGCGAGTGCTTGCCGTCAAGATTTTACTGCGATTTTCGTTCGATTGCCGCCAACGGAACTTTAGCGACAACGCTAAAGGAACCACTTAATGTGCGCTTGAAGTGCACCTAATATGCCGAGAGTAGAGCATTTGGTGAAAAATTCGCGTTTTCTTTAATATACAACGTGATCATACGTGATAAGTAACTTTATACAGTTAGTTACCTGTTCTAGCACATAATATTAAAACAGTTGCATAACATTTTGTCGGATTTTTTTTGGTTTTACTACAAATTTATGCCGTCGTCGTTATAACTGTATGTAACAATGTTGCAGCGATGCACATACAGCTGAGTCAGTCCATGTTCACCGCATTGTCGGCATCACAGCTTGGATACATCATGCGTCAGAGGGGCGAAGTTGAAGTCAAGGTGAAACAATTTCTCCCCGTCGTGCTTGTTAGCTCAGACCGAAAACTTTACTTATTTTGATTTGTTCGACTTATGCACGTGTACTAACCGAAATATGAATTTATTTACATTCAATCTTTATGCTTTTCTTGCAATAATACCCGTTTGTTTATTTCGATTTTGACTGCTTTACATTTTGCTAATATTTTTTAACAATCGGCTGCACGTTTACTCTCACACGCGCTCTGTTTCAAACAATTTAACGCCCTTCTTACTTCTCAGTTTATGATACCCAAAATGTTTGTTTCTGTTTTCTAGTAAGTGCACTTTGCGTGATTTGCATTCCTAGCAGTTGCCATCATTTGCAGGGTAAAGGACTGCAGAAGACGTACTGGCTCGACGGGCGCCATAACATGTCTCTGCCTCTGCTTGGCAGCCAGGTCGACGTCACCGATGATTAGCCAGTCTGCAGCTGTAGTAACCGTTTAGAAGTAACCGTTCAGACTCAGCTTATGAGATCGATTTTCAATGTCGTGATTTGTCGTTAGACATTTGTTTAGTAATCTGTAAAAATTGTGTAACTTACGATCGCGCAGATTCGATGATCATGCGCAACAAACATGCATTCATGGTTTTAAATTTACGACACCGTTAAGATTTACTGGTGATATGTATTATTTTTTTTGATGCTGTTAAACTGTCTCGAGCGTTCAAGGTTTACATAATCCCTGTTCTTAAGTACGTTTCAAATATTTGGTCACCAATACAGATCGGCCTGATCGATAAACTAGAGTCAGTCTAGAGACGATACACAAAGCAGATTCCCGGCTTTGAAACACTTTCATATTCCAATAAGTTATCATCACTAAACTTGGAATGTCTCGATCTGTGCCCCTTACGTGCTGACCTTATCATTACATAGGCCTATAAACTTATATGGTTTACTAGACGTCAATAGCAATTTTTTGTTATTTGAGATAACAGCGTTACAATAGGACATAAAAGCATGATCGAACATTGTGACAACTAGAAAGCAGTCGTAGCCCGCAGCTACCTTCGCCAAGGCAAAGCTATTCGCCAGGTGGCGTCACCATCTTCACTTTGCCAGCGGTTCCCTTATGTCCCCTTTAACGCGATGGTAACGAAAATTTCAAAGTAATTCAGAATTCAGGATTCCTGCCGGATCACCCCCAAAATTGAGTCACTGGTAGTTTGTGCCATGCCCGACATACCCTCAAAATTTCAGAAAGATCCGTCCATAACTTTTCGAGTTATTTTGCTCACACACAGACAAACAGACAAACAAAGTCCGACAAAAACATAACCTCCTTGGCGGAGGTAATAATTCTCACAGACAGTTTTTATCGCATCGTATTGCTCATATTTGGAACAGTTTGCCAGCATTGGCTATTGATTGTACTAATTTTGCTTTTTTTAGCACTAGCTTCCAGGACATTAATTTACTGATATTCAGATAGCAGATTATTGCAGCTTACTCGGTTTTGCTTACCTAATATTGCTGGTCTATGACTTGTTATATATTGGGGAACAAGTTATAGGCTTTTAGGCCCTATGCGTCCTTTGAACTGACTTATGTTTTACACTGTTTAATATCTGTGTGTATAACCGGTTTAATAAATAAATAAGACAATAATATGAAAATAAATGTGACGAAATTCTCGGTCGTACATTTTTCATCTCGTGTGTTGTTTCCATTTTATTTATGTTTTCGATCAACTGCTTTCCATTATGTTAGTGCGTATTATTTTTATCACTTACACAAGTACCTTTATGCTAATACATTTAAATTTAAGCACAATTTTTAACACAATGTAATTGATTTAGAAAATGCCTTTCAAAATTTTGGTTAGATTCTTACTGATTTTTCAACTCCTAAATCCTACAATTTGAATTTCTTATTTAACTCCAACAACAGTTTCATAAACAGTACAAGACGTCTTTCAATACAGTACAACCCGGTCAGTTCATAATGTCGGCGCTATTTTCACTTCTCTATGTTCGTGCTAACTTTAATTTCAAAACAACAAAATAGTTATTTTTTTCTACCATAAACGTGAATATTATTATGCTATTACAGTAATGTAAAGTAACGAAGTAAAAGTAACGCGCTACCGGTACATTACTTAAGTACAATTTTTACTACTTTCTTATGTAACGAAGTACTCATAGCGAAGGACACATTTTACTTGTAGTAAGGTAAAATTTTAGAGTAATGCGACTTTTACTTCGTTACTTTTGCGGCTAAATCAACGGCAATCAAATGACGTTAGTTAGCTTAAACCAAAAATTAACAAAAATACGATACTGAAAAGTAGTAAATATGCAAAAAATCTCCGACAACGTAAACATCCTAAAAGAGTACATTTTAAAATTACGCTGTAGTTTTATGTTGTTTAAATAACATCATACTAATTTTTTTAACTGCGATATAAACCGTGACACTGACAACCACAACATGGTCTCGCATCTTTAAAAAGTGCAAAACTACACAATAAAATGCTTGTGCGTAACATACTGGTAAACTACATGAAATCTTGTTACATCAGAAACAATCTCATTAGTTTTTCTTTATATAGGCGAATACGTCTAAAAAAATTAGCTAATTGTAGTGGTAAAAACAAAATTCGCCAAAATTTACGAATTACTCCGCCAAACATTGATCGTATATATGACGTGATATTGCTTGTGACGAACAACAACATTATGTCGCAGGTTTTACATGTATGCTTCACAACTGATATAACTTTGATTACCGTAAAGCTTTGTACGGCGTCAGGCGATTTTGTTTAGTCGACCTCAGTAATAACAGTGAAATAACAGGAATATTCAACCAAACACTGAAATTAAGAAGTAATTTATTTAAAATACAACATTGTCGGTGCAAATCATATTCGTTGAATGGCTTAAATCAATCGTTTGTATTTCATTATCCACCGGACTGCTGAGCAGCGGTAGAGACAAGCCTTCACGACCGTCCAACCAATATGTCTTCTGCAGGCCTTTGCCCTGAAACGGATATCACTTCCAGATTAGCAAACCTCATAAGATCAGTTTTATATCCGATCCAACAAAAACATAGTATGTATCTGTACCGTAGCAAAACGTTTACAATGTTAATGACACTACAATAATTACCTTGTCCAAACAGGATACCCATATCAAAGATACCATAAATATGGGTATCCATACCACTCGCCATTCCTCTCAGCCTGCGCCTTGGTATCGACAGTATCACCACTTCCACTGCTACAATTCTGTATTACACATTAAACGTGGTATTTTTATCGTAGCCAGAAAAATTCGGAAGGAAATGGGACGTGCCAAATAAAGATGCCGGAGACACCCAACTATTTTATGGAGGGGTTATCATAATGGAAATTATTTTCTTAAAACATATTTTCACAGAATATCGTAAAGTTTGGAGAAACAGCTGTTGCTGCAGCAGTTTACGAAAATTGGTGATCACATGTTAAGACTGCAGAGTTGTTGTGGTGAAAGTGAAACATTACTGCGCATTAAAACACTACAAAAGCTTAATGTTTTACCTTGATTTCTACTTCACCTCGCCTTTTCATGATGTAGCCAAGCTGTGATGCTGTCAAAGCGACGAACGTCTCTTCGCTCAGCTGAATGTGCATCGCTACAATATTAGCAAATTAACAACATTGTCTAACAAGTTTTGATGCAGTATTGTTCGTAGAGAGCACATTACAGTGTATCACACACCATAACAAATGTTTGCGTTGTCGGCTAACAAAAACTGCGCTAAAATAAACCGGTGCAAACCAAGTTACATAAATCGCCGTTTTACGCTTCACGATACAAATCACAGTTTACGTTTTCCGGTGGACTCCATGCGGCTGGCGACGTTGACGGTGTCACCAAAGAGACAGTACCTCGGCATTGTGACTCCAACCACTCCGCCGACGACTGAGCCACTGTGCATGCCGCAGCGTATCAT
>Ga0209671_1009434_pt1 | contig 10232 bp, 3 predicted proteins | sample WorMetHERISLAND2_2_FD_187401 | JGI IMG/M metagenome (GOLD analysis project Ga0209671, IMG submission 187401) | Marine gutless worms symbiont microbial communities from Max Planck institute for Marine Microbiology, Germany - Olavius geniculatus... | ecosystem: Host-associated > Annelida >... | reverse complement strand
ATCGTGGTCCTTGTGCGCGGCACGAGCGTGTGCAGTTCAAGCTGGCGACGATCGTCTACCGCTCACTGAACGGCACAGCTCCATCATACTTGGCTGCAGACCTGCGACGTTTGTCCGACATGCTGTCAAGACGACGTCTGCGGTCCTCACTGACACACCAGCTAGATTTCCCCCAGTCGCAGTGCGTAACTGTTGGTGACCGAGCCTTCGCTGTCGCTGGTGCTCGGCTATGGAACAGTTTACCACCGGACATTGTCGCGTCCAACACACTGTCACAGTTCCGTCGTCAACTAAAAACATTTCTGTTCAAACTGTCTTACCCTTCTGTGCTTTTGTCGTGACTAACGCTTTTATCTGTAGTCCTAGCAGTTTTTTTTACTTAGGCAGTTTTTTTACTCAGCCGACTGTACTTAAGTAACGGTCGAGCTATTGGCATGAGTTGTCGTCCGTTCGTTTGTCTGTTCGTCTGTCCGTCACGGATGTATTGTGGTTTAACGGTGCAAGATAGGGCATACGTTGCTATTGATCACTAATAAGAAGTCGCATACTGGCTTTTAAATGACGTATAATTCATTGACCTTGGATGACCTTTAAGGGTAATAACGCACTATGGTAAGTCAATCATGCAGTATAATGGGTAAACGGTAAGTCGTAGAGGGTCGGCGATGGTACCAGTAAATAGGGCGGTGCCGACTTCCTATGGGCTCTCAATAGTAACCATGTGTTCATCTGCAGGAATTTGGCCGCAATTTTGAATGGAATGTTTAAAGCTATCGAATTTTTCGATGAATAAAGTTGATTATAAGTGGCCGTATATCGCAAACGGCGAGAGATACAGCCTAGGTTACTACAAATCACGAGTAGGAAGTAACATATGCTTTGACAGATAAAATAAAAATTACTAACCTTGGATGACCTTGAAGGCCGTTACGCGCTATTGCGGCTAAACGGTGCGAAATAGGGCCTAAGTTGTTATTGATCACTAACAGGAAGTCGCATATTGGCTTTCAAATAACATGAAAATCATTCACCTTGAACGACCTTAAAGGTTAGTACTGCAACAGAAACTGTATAAGATGTTGCGTGTCTTCTCAAGCAAGACGTTTTTATTGTGAAAAATATTTGCAAAACCTGCGTTTGATATTTTCCTTTTCATTTATAGGGTGTTTACACGATCCAGCAAACGTCCAGCAAACTTCCAACAAATGTATTCAAATACACGTGCTAACTGCTGGACGTTTGCTAAACGTTTGCTGGAAGTTTGCTGGGCGTTTGGTGGACGTTTGCTGGAAGTTTGCTAAAAGTTTGCTAGACGTTTGCTGGATCGTGTAAAAACCCTATTACTCTCTAGCTGTTTATATCACCTGGCAAGATGACCACGTGCATGAAACAGTAGGCTAGCTATTTATTTTATATCGCTTGGCGAAATGACCACGTGCGATGTCTGTTATACTAGCGTTCATTGTACCGTTCATTGACAGCGTTCCGTTAACATAGCGTGCATGGAACTGTGTCACCTCTGATAAATCGCTTTCTCTCCTTGACTGGAAATAGGGGGCTGGGCTTCAGACGTAGGCGGTACTGTCGGCTTTTTCTAGCAACAGCTAGCTTTTTGTTTACATTAGTTACTGACACGGAGCTATAAATACATTTATTTATACTTCCATGAGTTACTGACAGCATTGTGACAGCCGCCGTTGTCGTGTGCGCAAACGTCATCCGGCACGCAGAACGAACCGTTGCCGTAGTAGCCTCCAGAGCAACGACAAACGTACTACACAACGACACAGCACACAGCCAATGTCACTTACACAACTGCAAAAATCATTAAAAATGATACTCCTCACCATCACATAGATGAAGTGTCAAAATACACGATGGCAGCACATTCACGATGTTTGACCACATTATATAGCAAACATAAGCTTCGATAATGGCACAAAGTGCGTAAAAGCGACAATAACGAAACAATCGCACATGGGTGAAGTTTTATCTTATTCTTACTCATCCCCAAAAACTTTCCGATTCATTTTTGTGGATTGTTTCTACTACTGGCAGGCAATATAAAAATCTCAACTAGAAAACTATGTCAACTCAGTACCGACATATATTAGCTATTAGACAGCACTTATGTCACTTTGAACGTAAAATGAAACTGCACCTTTACATTGTCTAGCTAACCGCTGCGCCTGATGTGCCTGGGCTGGCTTCACTCGTAAAGACTAAAGCCATAATGCGTCATCTTAGGAAGTACATGTATTTGGTGTCATTGTCCGGTGACTTTGATCCTTGACAATGTAAGCTGAAAATTGGCACACCAGTTACTCATGCTCTGACAAACGTTAGCACCAATTTTGGCTTTGTTACGCATTTTCGTTATCGAGTTAGTTGTCCGTTCGGGACAGACGGACAAACAGACGGACCCGCAAGACCCGCAATGCGGCCTACTAAGACGGCCGCGCATAATAACCTGTCCTGAGGCATGTGACTGGCAGACGGCGTTCTGATGACAGTGGCTGTTGTTAAGGCAGGGTGTTGAAGGGTAACAGTAGATTCCATCGCCGACCCATCCCACAATGCACGTGCACTTGTTGAGTCCTGGACCCGTCTTCACACAGTCTGCCTACAACAAATAACAGCTAAAAACGCTCGCACGTGTGCAACAAACAGTAAGAAAAACAGAAAGTAACCATCGAACAACATTTTTATTGTATTGTTGGATACAAATTATTAACCTCGAAACTGACTACGAAAAAAATCAAACTTATCTTAGGCCCATGTGTGATATCACAATATCATATTGGTGTATAATGTCACTTCATTATTGCATCTGAGATTTGTTTTGACTCGTATATTACAGTTAACTGCTGTCAAAATCTTTGACAGTAATTCAATAATTGCTAACAAAAAGTCTTAAAATTTCTAAGACTGTTTGTCAAATCCATAACTATAAGATTTTTCTCAAGACAAAGATTAAAGCCAAAACTATTTTTTGCTATCGATAGGCGCCTTGAGAGCAAGAGCTTGGTCTCGAGGACTACATTTCTGCAACATTATACGCAATATGCGTAATTAAAAACACAGGCCTACACATCATGAAATTAACGAGAAATTCATAACAGCTGCTGTGTTATACCTGACGGTGGCAGCCGCCACGACCGGGTTCTGTGCATGGGTTGATTTCGACACAGTTTGTGCCTGAACCACGGTAGCCTTGTCGACAGCGACAGAACGCTCTAGCAACAGAAATCATATGCGACGAATCCGTTTTACTGCATCTGTGACTAGTCTTGGCTACGAATATTAATTTTTCTTAGTACAGTCAAAATTTATAAAATCACACTTCTCGACATGTATTGAATAACAACAAAAAACCTACTTAGCCTATATTTTACTAAAGTACGATAGTCGTTCCATAAATAAGTGTACAAAATGGCGCCATTCGATTAATTCTTAAAATAGGAAAAATACGAAATAAACTTTTGTAAGAAATTTTATTCTGAGTACCAGCTGTAAGGTTTACCGCGATAACGTCACTGTGACGTCATTTATAAACATTTTTCGTCTGCCGTGCTAGGTGGGCAAAAATGCGCATCATATACTGAGGTGCAATCAGTCGTTCGTCAATGGCTTGGACAACAGACAGCATCGTTCTTTGCATCGGGCATTCAGAAGCTTGTTGACAGACGAGACAAATGTTTGAACTAACTCGGGCGACATGTAGAAATATGAAACATTAGGCCTAATGTTTAGCATTTAACGAGGTGACATTAATTTGTTAAGTTTATTCGTTTTTCTCTTTCTTATGCTGTTTGTCATAATTGTGCGAGTTACGATGGATTACTGGTGGAAAAAATAATACACAAATACGCGGTGTTCTATGAACAGATAACGTCGCAATAATGACGTCATCATCAAAACAATTTCCACATATGTTTAGAATTAAACTTCCTACAAAACGTATATTTCTGATTTTTCCTATTTTAAAAAATAATAGAATGGTGCCATTTTGTAAACTTATTTATGGAACGACATTCGTATTATAACATCAAAATGTTTACAACTTTATAATACGCCCGGGCCTTTCGTTACTGTAAGAGTAAAAAATCCCACCCAAAAAACCAATGTACGTAGTACCAAGAGCCTTAAGCCCCATAAATGATCACTTGTCAACTCAAGGGTTTACTGAAGAATCAATATATGTATTGTAACCTCCGTGGTAGATATCGTGACAACAGTGTTTGTCCTTGGCCGATTACCGCAGAACCACTTCTAATCACTGAAGGGTGCAATGAGGCTAAGTCTTGCAGCTGACTGCAAACAATATGAAACAAAATTAAACGAATATATGCAGTGTTTGCTTGTCAGACACACACATCAAAATACGAACTCATCAGCTATACGTGTGGTCTCTAACTGTATACTACAACGACCGAACAAAAATTCAAATCAGCACGTATGCCTAAAAACGTAGGGCTTACGCTTGCTTCAATTCATAATTATATCGTAACATAGTTACGTACATTCAATCGCCGAACAAGGTCAACATTTAGTTAAAAGACTCGAACTTTTTTCTCCACTGGCAGCAATATCCGAACAAAATCAACAGTAATCAAAAATTATACGACAAAAGCCTAAAACCCGCATTTTGCCTATTTTCGTAGGTCTTGTCGCGCTTATATATTTTGTTAAAAAAACAAAAATTCAACTCCATGTAGCTTTTGATACTGTTGCTAGACCTAGGACGAGTTTTGCTACATCAAACACGCCGTTTTCTGCTCGTTTCGTTTGCCTGAATAACAAACCGCTCGGCTGCATGAATGACAACTCTGACGACGTACGTAAAGATATCGCCGATATCACCGGAAGGACTTTGTGTAATGCAGTCTGCGAATGCGTGGCATCTAAGACGTCGTCTTCGACCACATGTCTGTACGCGAATGTCACAACGCACGCCCGTGTACCCGGTCGTGCATGAGTACGGCTTACAGACGCCCGATGAGCCCGACAGTCGATTGTCGCATTCTCCGTGTAGACAACTGCATGCTGCAGCGCACACAGATCATCATCATCATCATCAGCAGCAGCAGCATTTACTCATTAAAACGCAGGTACACAAAAACTCATGACTACAAACCAAACTCAAAAGATACGATAGCTAAAACTATAAAGGCAAACCTGGCTGTACCCCATCAGCAGCCTAGGCGGGGTGCTCATCTCCCATACATTGGCCGTTGAGCCCGTAGGTGGATAGACCACTTGAGTCCGTGACGCATGGCCAGTGCGACGCCAGACATACGGTTACCTTCCCAGCCTCGGGGCATCACCGCCCTTTGACCGGTACCAAATGATACTGCTTGGTGACAGAGGTACGTGTGTGAACAACTTGCCTAAGGTCGTTACCCGGCAGTGTCCCGGTGCGGAGTCAAACCTGCGCCCCTGAGTGACCTCAGGATTACAAGTCCGGCACGTTACCGTTAGACTACCAAGCCACACCTTTAACTATACATCACTTGAAAATAACTGCAGCCTATTTCATGCAAGTTAAATCATACAAAACAAAGTAAAATTATATCATAATTCAAATATTCGGGAAATTAACACTATCACGCAGACAAATAAATGAATGGACTTTATTTGTCAACAGAATGAGTACAAAGCACAACGCAGATAGCAAATACATGTTAACTGCGGATCGGCTATTTCTTGACAATAACTTACGGAGTAGTATAGGCTTACCTGCGAGCCTAATTAAAGTTTGCACTAATTACTCTACGACAAACAGCATATGGACCTATAGTGCTACTGAATGCTGATGTGAAAATACTCTTTAACCCGCACAGTATGCACACTCGCTTTTTCTGACGTACAAGACAAACGACTACTTTTAAAGAGATCAGGTAAGCCTAGGGCCCATATTGGTTTGCTAGCTAGTATTACTACTAACAAACAAACATCATGCACAACAATTTCCTGTGTAGTCTGCCTGTTTATACTTAGGCTAATGTCACTGTTTTAAATTAGGAATTAAAACGCGCGCGTGTGTTTTACTGGTAAAAACGATAGCTGAAGTTTGCGTAATTAGCTGCCAGTAATAGCTTAACGAGCATTACTCACGAGTGGAACAGTTTGGCCCATACATTTGAACGTTGCTACAGAACTCGCACTCAGCTCCAGTGTACTCAGCGTCGCACTGGCACGCTCCGTTACCGTAGTAACCGTCGTTGCACTGCTCCGTTCAACAACAAATTCCACTGACATGTAGTTAAAAGCAGTTAGAGATATTTGGCTAGCTCGTACGTTTAGGTTGCATTCTCATTTTTTTGCTAAAAAGTCACATATGCGAGAAATGCATGCACTAATAATCGATCTATAAACCTATTAATGCAAATAATTTCACACAAGAACATTGAAGTAACAAGCGCGCTACCGACCTTTCCACGGCCAAGACATGGGTTTTGAAATCCGCCAGGACACGGATGACAGGATGACCCGTAAAAACCACTGCAGCAGCGAGTCGTCTGTAAAACGACAGATGTGAAGGCTCTGTCACGAAATTCTAAGCCACTTCAACGACTACGATACATCACCATTATCACCATAGTCATCAATATCAGATGCCATAAAATACAACGTGTACGTGTCATAACCAAAATAGTGTTTGTGTTTTACTAAGTGCTAAATATTTTCAGATAAGCCAGTTTGCTGATAAATATTGTGCACAGCAACTTTAGCACACTATGCGAAGCCTGCTGAAATCGGAAATAAACAACATATTGTGTATGCAGTAAAAACGCTCTACTGCGCTGTTTATGAGGGAATAAGCAGCGAAATATTCACATACTGTATAGGTGCGGTTGCACATGCGATAGCAACCGTTGAATGCGACGTAGCGCTGTGATCCACCAATACCCAGATTCACCCAGTAGCGACAGCCAGGCCTCGTCTCATTCTAAACGTCGTACAAAATGTAATTTATTCATTATATGTTATATGTAGCCACATCACCTATATCCTGACTATTTTACGACACGCTGCAATAAACTTTCGAACAAAAATTTTAGCACAGCAGTGTTGTGTGAACTGATGGTATTTTGCTTAATACTTACAGTAACTCCAAACTTACTAGTGGTATGTCTGTTGACCATGGGCAGTGAAGTTCACCGACGCACATCCCACACGTGCCCTGGACAAATGAACCACGTCGGCAATTAGCATGCATGCCATTATAAACAATCCATGGGCACCTATGGTTGATGCATGATGCTAGGACCAGCAATATTTTAATAACAGCAAAACACAATGATAACGCGAAATTATTGTATTATCATTTCAGAAGATAAAAATATTAGCCTTCATTTTGGTGTATGCAAAAACTTCATAAAAATTTACATAACGATCACAGAGCAATTCGCCATCGAAAATATCGTTGTTTATCGGTATGATAAGCATCTTGCGCCATGCGAAATTTGACCAATTTTTTTACACTGTGACAACTTAATTGAGCTTAAGACAGTTACAAATTGTCGCAACAGTTACATAATGCACACCTTAATGTTGCAAAGACGAACAGAAGTTCGCTGTCTGAGACTGATGGCGTGTATACTGTAGTAAAAATTATACGGAGAAAAACCACATTACGCATGCGCGGCACTTACGCGAACAGTTCGCTGAGATATGACGTCACATCGTCGAGGCAGCAGCGGAAGCAAAGACTCTGACGTCAGCAGCCCGTCGATGTGATGAATGTATCCGTTAGTAGCTGGAATATCCAGCTGTGTCACGTTTACCTCTCCGTTTAGTCGTATCTGTCCCTATACAATCGCACCGTACAATCATAACGGCTACCTGTGACAAAGACTGGTCTATTCTTATACACACTGCAAGAAGCAAACAATATCGCTGAAACGAGACAAGATCATTTAACTAGTGTCACACAGAGCAAAGCGTTTGAGCGAAAAACATTCATAGTATAACTTCTGCATGGAGTATTGACAAAACTGTCTCCACCACTGTGACCAAGTCAAAAATATGTTTTCTGACATTTTTGTCGTATTTCATTCTTACTGCGTTGTTTACTAAGCTTAAGCTACACAACTGTATCTATAGTCACCATATTTTAGGATATAACAAATCTACACTAATGCATTAATTAATACTAGCCGCCCACTCAGTTTTTGCAGTGATAATTATCAGATACACTGTCGACTTTTTGCACATCACTTTAGCAGTTTAAACAAATTTAAAGCCGAAAGCAACAAGTGTAAATGATATTGTATACAACCTGCTTTGTGACGGTGACTTCTGTTCCCATGCCGGCGCTCGAAACAAATCGTGGAACATTTATCAAATCGGTCGCAAGCAACTACAAAGTCCAATTCAGTAAATAGACAATTTAAGATTCAATACTGTTTTGTCGACCAAACAACACATTACACAACAAATACCCAACAGAATAAGACGTGTATATAGCAAAATGGCAATTATGTTAATGTTAGGCAATGGCAATTAGGCCTATGTGCCTCTACGTCGCATATTAAAATAAAAGTTACGTACGTAAGGTCCCTCTATGAAGTGATTTTGTAGAAGCGCCAATAACTTCTCTTTTCCCTGCAACATATCGGTACCTAACGCTTAATGCATTGAATCTCCAGTCATCAAGCATTCGTATAGATAACTTAGCTTATAAGTTAAGCTTAGCTGTATAATTTAAACACCATGAAGCTCGATAAAGATCAATAAAAAGTGTATGCACTAAAACGAAAATAGCTAGATGTGCCGAGAGAATACCTCGCTAGATTTGAGGTAGTTAATCGTGCCAGATGTTAGTCCAGCAAAGACATCGTTATTTGGCGCGAACACTGTGTAGTGACCACTTGTAGCAAACTTTGTGCTTAGTCCAGCATACTGCAACAGCCAATGTCAGTCAAACGGCTAATTATATTCACGTTATACTGAAAGTACCAAAATTTTCTGATTAAACTTGATATTATATGAAATTAACATTTATCGAACTGCCACTGATGGAAAAAAAACAAAGTTATATTTTTGGCTTAGGTTTATTTTTTGTTGATTTGTATGTTATCAAAATTATTACAAGACTGGAAATACGATCTGTAGAACGAGGTATCTGTCCTACTGTATAGCTTTTACATTAAACATCCAGTCTTAAACAGTCACTATTTGATTCGCGTGAAAACTTTTTATCTATTTTCATACCAAAAAAGCTAGAAGTTAACGATTTAAACGAAACATACTGCTTTGTGCAGCTATGGCCAGTCGTCATCACAGATCAATGCGGAGGCTGCCCGTCTACCCATACCTGGATCTGCCAGATTTATAGGTAATATTACAGAAATTGCTGTGGGCATATATAGTCTACAAACCAAGCTAATACAATGTTCAAACAAGCCTGCAGTAAACTGTAGAGCGTCGAGTAACTGAGCTGCGTCGCAAAAATTGACGTCAGCGACTTCTGTAAATGCACCAAGCAACACAGAAGTGTTGGTATACACTTCGTCAACGATGTGCAGTGATATATAGCAGACAAACGGAGTTTTTTCACAGTACTACACATTCAAACCAAAAATCATTCAAAAATTAAAAAAAACACTAAAAGATAACAGCTGAATTAAACACGTGTAAAACTGTGCCGAAAACGGCACTCTGTTTAAGCCAAATTAACGTAATGTTGTTGCAGGTCAACTCAGCTTGCTATATTCAGCGAGATGGGAAATGAGTAGGCCTAGTAGGTTACGGGCAAAAGAGCGACACGAGGATGGGAACGACGGTAATACCGCGGTAACCGCGGTTATTACCGCGGTAATGGGGACAATGAGAGCGGTATTCCCGCGAAAATGGGGATAGCAGCCACGGTAATACCGCGGGGATGGGGATATAATTTGCGGTATACCAGCGGTAATTGGAACAACTACAACTTCATCCGTAGATACAATTTGATTAAAGACGTATACCTGTGTTACTTACATACACAGGCCTATAATTTCTGCAGCTAGAGTAAGGTCTACATATTGTATTTAGTGAAATAAACTAAACGCCAGTCATTTTCTGCGATGATTAACTTTGTGCTTGACTGGTCAACTGTGAAGTTTATAAACATTATTAATTTGCAGTACGTTAGTAACCAAAAGTAGAAAATGTGCGGATAATTAGCGGCACTCATTTTCATTCAAATAACGATGGGGATGGGGACAAAGTGCGCGGGGATAGGA
>Ga0209671_1009432_pt1 | contig 10233 bp, 7 predicted proteins | sample WorMetHERISLAND2_2_FD_187401 | JGI IMG/M metagenome (GOLD analysis project Ga0209671, IMG submission 187401) | Marine gutless worms symbiont microbial communities from Max Planck institute for Marine Microbiology, Germany - Olavius geniculatus... | ecosystem: Host-associated > Annelida >... | reverse complement strand
ACCTGGGAAAAAAAGAACAAACAAAATAAACCTATTGCATTTTTATCAAAAGTAGTACTAAATCAAAATTACACAAAAACACATTTTCCCACATTTTTGTCAATTTGGCAACTGCCCATTTTCAACTGTCTACAGAAAATGGTGGGCCATTGAACGAACCCCACACCCACAGGCATGGAGACTCATTTTCTGTTCCTCGACACCAGTGTCGATAATGTTTTGCCCAGGCCAATGCAGACGTCACCAGTCACGTTCTGAATCCATCAGCAGCCTAAAAACACTACTGCAAAACAGCCAAACCTTTAAAATTGATTGGCTGCTGGAAGCCACAGATCCAGAAAAATGTTTCTGAAGTTTTTTTTTATTTTAATGCATATTTTGCCTGTTTTGATTTTTCTGAGTAATCCAGAAGCAGACATTGAGTTAGGTTTTGATGGCCAGTTATGTCCGGAATGTTGGTACTAAATATTATTACAATCGCATCACTTTTTTTAAGTTAAAATTTTAAAAATGGTAGGTTTTAATGCCCTTCACTGTACAGCTAAAGCCGAGAAGTCTAACTACACCGTGTCTCAATAAAAAGTGCCACTTTTATTTTTTGAATAACTTTGTGAAACATTTACTGATTTTAATTCTTGGCACGCTACATCACGAAGAAACTGGACATAAATGATTATACATGTAGTTTAGCCCATCTCGCCTTAATACTGTTGCTACACTATCTTGTAGAATTCAGTACTTCGTAGTTTGGCTGTTTACAACAACGAATTCATACTGCAGAACGCATGCGTCAACTCAGAAATGATTAACTGAATAGCGACAAACACGAGTAACAGAAAGACTTATGTGTCACATATCATTTTTATTACTGCATGCGCTCAAAATGTTATCCTCCAGCATAAGTGCAAGCGGTGGATGTTGACGTGACTCGCCAACAGCACGTTTAATAACACGTGACCCAGAGCGGCTCAGTCGCTGCTGATGCGTCATTTCAGTTTGTCCACGTACGACCTTAAAATGAATATGATTCATGTTAAATATGTAACAGATTTTTTTTTATAATTTTGTGGTTTCAGTGATTTTTAAGCCTACGCATGCGCTCCGCAGTATGAACTCATTGGTGTAAATGGCCAAACTACAACTTTTGCATTTCACAAGGTAGTGTAGCAATAGTATTGAGATGAGATGGGTTAAACTAGTCATTTACTTCGCGTTTGTTTTTGATGCTGGGTGCCAAAAATTGTCAAAATCGGCCAATGTTTCGCGGAGCTATTCAGAAAATAAAAGTAGCACGTTTATTTCTTGACACACGTTGTATAATTATAGCAGCGATTGGCGAACACAGATCATTAAGTACTTAGAATACCGGTTAAAGAATATTACTGCAATGTTGCCTATTTCCAAGTGTATTTTTCTACAATTGTCTGGATTGTTTGAGCACTGCGCTCAATCATTAAGCATAGGCTACTGTTTGAATATTAAAAAATAAAAATTAAGTACTTGCCACATGTCGACAAGTACCTGACCCTCAAGTACATGTACAAGTACAAGCACTAAGTACTACATCTCTGCTCAGACGTCCACATAACCCAGGTCGTCGACCTGCGTCACGACTTAGGACAATGTCTTTAGCGCTAGCTATGTACACTGTGTCTCAGAAAACATCCGGGACATTTTCGATTTTAACTTAAATAAAAATTACCGGATTTTCATAATTTTGGTATATATATTCCTGACACAACTTGCCATCAAATCATCATTCAATTCGCCAACTCACCCAATGTCTTAATAAGTTGATAAATTCATCAAATTACAACCTTTATATACATTGTTGTATTGTATTGTCCACAGCGACACCTGGTGGACAGTCGTTCCGACGAAGGCAGCAGGGGTTGCCGAAACGTCAACAACAACAATGTATATAAAGGTTGTAATTTGATGAATTTATCAACTTATTAAGTTACGTTTCAACCTATGAGTCTATTTAAAGTCACCCAATGTCTGCTTCTGGAGAAACAAGACCAGGCACTACCTGGAGAAAGTTGACCAAGCAAAACACGTATAAAAAACGTCAATAAATTCCATCTATCCAGATCTGTGGCCCCCAACAGTCAGTTGATTACAAAGTTTGACTATCACGCAGCAGTGTCTCTACCAGATGACATTCAGGAATGTTTATGAATTCAAGAAGCGACTGGTGAAGTATGGATTAGTGTGAAGCAGGACATTATCGACACTGCTGTCAATGAATGGAGAAAGTGTCTTTGTCACTCCGTGCCTGTGTTTGCACAATGGGCCAACATTTCGATCAATTTTACTGCAGGCATTTGAAAAATAAAACAATTAGATAAAGTGTTAGTCAAATTGTCCAAAATGTGAACAAAATGTGTTTTTGTGCGTTATTTAGATTAAGTAATAATACCACGTTGGTAAAATATAATATTTCGTTGGTTATTATTTCCCCAGGTAATGCAGGAACAGACGTTGGGCCAGGTGGAAAGCTGAATGATCGTTTGATGGCTAGATGTCTCGTAAATATTCTTACTGAAATTACTAAAATGTGATAATCTTTTTTAAAGTTACATTCGAAAATGTTTGGAATGTTTTTGAGACACAGTGTAGTTTTCGCGGCAATTAAATAATTTTGCAGCCACCGGACGCATTTGCTAGGCTCCTAATGCATTTGCGGTCGTACTCCCTCAGAACTCTTTAGCTGCTAGAAAAAGGGCTCGTTGTTTCCTACACAAAAACCTCGCCCCCGTTTTCGGCCTTGAATTTTGGCCTTTCTGGGCTCGCGAGTGCGTTTCCATGACAAATTCTTGGCTAAGCTGTTGGCCCGGTGCACGAGCGGACCTCCAGAGTCCTGCGCATCGGCCACACCGAGCTATAGTGGCGCATCTTTTGTGCGATAGTCACTATCTGATGTTGACTACGTATCAACCTCTTCCCCCACGGACTAACGGGCCATTGGCATTGCCAGCTATGGAACAATGACGTCGTAAGAGGAGGCAGGGAGACAGCTGCTCTTACCTCTAAATTTTGGGGTGTCGTAAAATTTTACAAATTCTTCTTGTCGGAAAATTTTGTCCAGCAATGCAACATTTGATTTGGGCCAAAAAACTCCCATTTGCTGAAATTGGCTGCAAATTTGGAACTTTTAGCACCCATCATTGCCTCTGTCGGAAATTTGCAGTGTCTGTCGAAAAACTGTCGAGGTCAACCGGTGCAAAGTGCTTGGAAAGCCCCAGCTGTCATCTGCTCTTATTTCTTTAGTCCAGGACGATGCTGCTATGAAGCACTGGAGCTCGTGCCCTTCGACTTCCAGCTGTTTTTCCAACTGGTTCTTCACGTCGCTTTAGAGCCACACAAACTCTGGCATTTGCTTCCATTTGGTCGCCGAATGCATTTATCCAGTAGAACCGTATAGCGTAGACTATTCTGCGTATGTATGATCTTAATAGCTTTGTGACTATTCATTGCATAATTTTCATAATGCTTTTGAATTCTGACAACCGCGCAAGACCCCTGAAATACTTTTCTGCTTCCCGGCACAGTATCATTCACACCATGCACCCCAGCACGTGCACTGTCTTTGCTCACCAACTGCTGCGGCTGCTGCTGCTGCTAGTGATGATGATGATGATGATGCTTTTGTGTTTATCGAGATCCCAAGTCGTTCATTCATCGTGCATCTACATCTGCGACGCTAATGTTATTCTGCTCTTGCATTTCTCATAAACTTTATTATTCAGGACTACTACTTCGTTTTAATATACAGCATATCACGCACACCAATTTTTAAACGTATAATAAATTTGTGTCTCTCAGGGGCGTCATTTGGGCATTGGGTTTACGGATCCATAAGGATTTATAATTTATTTTTTTCCTTGTAAATTGCTCCTTTGAAAAAGTGTTACTGCTGCAAGAACAATACGTAACGTAAACTGAGACCCCAACGATTTGCTGAAATGACGCCACTGATGTCACTTCATCATTTTTACCGTAATATCTACTTTAGTGCAATCAATTTCTTATAGCACTGCTAAATGTTTTTGCATAAACAGTTCTTTAACTAACACTTATTCCACGCTGGATAGCGGTCATGTGGCGTAGGCCTACACCGTCATTTGTATGGTCAGGCATGACTGCACGGGTAGTTGTCGACACATTATCCCACTCCAGGCGGTGTGGTAGACACACGAGTGTCAGAGTGCAATAATGACGACCGGTAACTTCTGGCGGTGAGCTGAATTTCGTCAATTTGTTTCGGCGTGATGAAATTATTGCAGTAACTCGATCCGACGTCGCAGCGTCAATGGCACCCTCGGGTCGTATTCAATGTAGCCTACTGTGCCACAGAAGCGCTGGCCACTGTGCATTGCAAACAATTGTCTCTATACTGGATCAATATATTCGACGCATTTACGAAATCAACTTGTCGTCATCGTCAACAGTCACACAGGTGGACAAACAAACTGTTTAACTGCGTCTGTCTGCGGGCATTCGATATCATGAGCTAATTAGGCCTACACTTAATCAATCAATCAAGTTATTTGTTCAGCAAACTGCAAACAAGCACGATCGTTTAACAGCTCATAGGCCTACGTCGTAAGATCTTCCGTGTTTAAATATTTTTACGCGCGAGAGCATGTAATGCTTCGCGCGTCATAGCCATCGTCTAAGCGTCCGTTTGTCTGTCTGTCCGTCCGTCCGTCACACTGCGGTATTGTATCAAACAGACAAAAGCCAGGATCACGAAATCTTCACTGTGGGTTGCCGCAAGGATTCTAGTTTATCGTGACAAAATTTTGTGCGCTTGGGTGACGGGGTTCCCCTTGAAATTTGCTTATTTTACCGCTATTGGCTCGTATAAGCCCAAATTCCATTACGCCGACTTTGCGACAAAGTCGGGGACAAGTTCCCGACAAAGTCGCGGACTTCTCGCGGACACAAATCATGAAGGTCCGCGACACAAATCACGTCGGGACTTTGATGATTTGTGTTTGCGACAAATCCGCGACTTTGTCCTGAACTTGTCTCGGACTTTGTCGCAAACATCTTGACATGTCGAGATGGTTTGTGTCCACGACTTTCCTCGAAGGGAAGTTTAGGTGAAAGTCGGCGTAATGGAATTTGGGCTACAGCGAGCAAACGGTCACAGATAGACACAGACATGCTGCTTATCATAACAAGCACTAGTGACGAGATTCATAAGAATGTCAACATCGATGACCTTGAATGACCCTGAACCCCCAAAATAAGCTGTTTTAGTGATTTTTTTATCGATTTTTTTCTGTGACACACATTTTAAGAGTGAATTGCGCCGAAATGCCTGGAGATAGACCAAAATAATCTGCATACGAAACTTTCAGCATTAAGCGTAAATTTTATTGCTGCAAGTTACGACTTCTTAGGTTCAAGGAGGGCGGCGCACGCGGGCGTCAAAGAAGGGTACCCCCAAAAAAGTGGTTATGTTTTCCGCTGTTGGCTTGTGTAGCGTGAAAACGCTTGCAGATAGACGTAGACATGCTGCTTATAATAAATAACCAGCACTAGCGACACGCCTTTTAATGGTGTCAAGGTCAATGACCTTGAATGACCTTAAACCCCAAAATAGGGGGGTTGGTGTGTTTTTGCGATTTTTGGCTGCGAGGCACACGTAGAGTATTGCGTAGAAATGGCTGGAGATAGACAAGGACAACCTGCGAACAGGAACTGCTAAGGCTCTTGCGCGTCTCATGAGCTTTGCTCAAATTACTTGTTTAGATTTTGATGCTTTTAGCATAATTATGCTTGAGACACATAAAATTCACTTAATTATATACCTTGATATGTTCGTTCGTTTGCATTCTATGTAAATTAATAGTCTCGAAAATCTGCAAAGTTAAATCCAGCAAAAATAACCGAATAACGTCAGATAATTTCGTATAATCTTACTGACAGGAAAGTGTCTGTAAGCCTACTCCAATGACATCTGGAAGGAAGATGCTGCCTGGAAAAAGTTGAGGGAAAGTTAAACTGGGTGGGGATTTTTTTTGCTTAACCAATTAACAAAACACAGTCATTTGCATTGCACATAAACGACTAGAAATGTTGCCATGTGGGATGCGTTCTGAAAGCCAAAAATGCCTTTGCATTGCATTGCGTTTGCGGCCGGCGCTCCGCCCCGGACTCTGTTGAGGAGCTTATAACGCACAGCGCTATTCCAGATGTCTATCTAAATTTTTCGCAGTAAAGGAACAAAAAAGTAAAGATATAGAAAAAAAGAAAAGGAGGGGAAGGAGAAATGCAGAGGGAAGAAAAGCGAGAGAAGAAATTAGTGCGACTTGGGGGAGACTGTTTTCTGGACACCGCTGGCTACTGAAACAGTCTCTTAAGTCGCTTGCTAGAGATTGCACTTTTTGCCGGAGTAAGGTTTAGCCATATCTGTTAAACAAACGTCTCGTACGAAACGAAATAAATCGTATAGGCCTACAGCAGACACGTTTCGGCGCAAACTAATTGGATGGCGCGTTAGTGACGCTGGAGAATGTAGGCTATGCTCACATCAACATAGCTGGTGTCTGAGTACTCGCGTATAGAAAGACTGCATGCAGTCGAGACCAGAGAAATGAGAATTGCCAAGCCACCGACCAACCAATAAGTGCTGCTGTGCTGAACAGACTGCGATGTAGTTAGGTACCCTGTAATAACAGCATTGCGGTGCATTCGTGCGAGATAGCCTACCTGGACGAAGACTAGTCCCGGAGGCTGCAGATGCTGCGGAAGATGCACGCAGGTGCGACGGCCTGCGGTCTAATGCTATCCATCTGTTTCGCGCCGACCACGACGTCGGAGTTTCAGCGTCTGGGATCGACTCTCTACCACGAGTCAGAGGCCGGGCGGTATCGGCACACGTGGAGCTGGTTTGCGAGCGACTAACGAGTTCGAACGTCTTGCGGCACCGCTGGCAGCATGTGGACCTGCTGTAGCCTAGTGATGTCGGTATGTCCAGAGTGGCGCTTTGAACTAGCTGGACGTCAGTCGTCACGCGCGTCAACGCACGCTGCAGCCGACGCGCAGCGGACGCGTTGCTTTCCTTGCTCACTGCAATGACGCACCGTACGATCAACTAGTCATAGGTTCATGTACGATGTTTTCTGCATGCGTCATGGGGGTCACATCTGAAAGTTCCAGCAGGAAATTTCTCCCGCAGATTTCTTCCTCGTCTCTAGCAAAGTTGCTTCGTTTCGCGAATAACAATATTACAGCTCAACAATACACCGTGTTTTAAAAACGCCCACTTTGTGATTGTCTATATCTTCGCCAAATATTGACCGATTTTCAGAATTATTTCACTGACACATTCTCAGGACAGCTTGCAACAACGTGGTTATTAAACATCCCACCACACCTTAACTGCGTCGCTATACTACCATGTAAAACGTAAATTGTCACAAATCATCAAAAATTACGGTTATATATATGCAAAAATATTTTCTAAACAAATTTTACCACCTTTTATATAGAAGTAAATGATGTTCAATTTCTACGCGCGAGAGCTAGCATAGCTTCTAGTGTTATTGTATTGTTTTCTTTTCTTTCTGTGTCTGTTTTTATGTTTACTGTGTATTGTTTAATGAACCCTTGTGGTCTGATTTCAAATCAAGATGATGAGATGATAGCGCGTATTAGCTGCGGTAATTCTGTCTGTTTTGGTGTCTGTCTGTCTGTCACGTCCCGGTACCGATTCAAAACCAAGTGAGACAAAGATTTCGGCTTTTACCGTATGATAGTCTAAAGTCTTTAGTATTTCGTCACAAAATTTCATACAGCTGGGTGAAGGGAGTCCCCACGAACAAGGAGGCTAAAGAGGGGCACTCCCTCCCCTTAAAAGACGTTATTTTACCGCTATTAACTCGTCTAGTGTAAAAATAGTTGCAGATATGCACAAACATGCTGCTTATCATAATAAGCACTGGCGACGAGCTTTTTAGCAATGTCAACATCAATGACTTTGAATGAGCTTGAGTAAATTGGGCTGAAATGACTGGAGATGGACCAAGACAACCTGCATACGAAATTTTGCCATTAAATGTAGATTTCAGCAGTCTAAGTCCCGACCTTCTACGTTCAAAAAGACCTGTGCACGCGGGGGTCAAAGAAAGTACCTCGCTAAAAGTGGTTATTTTTCAGCTACTGTTTTTATCTAGCGTGAAAATGGTTGCAGATAGGCACAGACTTGCTGCTTATCATAACAAGCACTGGTAACATGCTTTTACTAAAATCAAGATCGATGACCTTGAATGACCTTAAATTTTCAAACTAGGGGTTTTTGGTGATTTTTTTTCGCGACTTTAGCTGCAGAAGAGTGAATTGCGACAAAATGGATGGAGATAGACCAAGACTACATGCGAAGAGGAACTGTTACAGGCTCTCGCGCGTCTTATAAGCATTAGCCCAGATTTCTTGCTGATACGCTTATTGTGTTTTCAAACAAAGTCAAAACATATTATTGTAAACTAGAAATGCGTTCTGTGGAACGAGGTATCTGTCCCATTGCCACGCTATATAACCTGGCAGCTGCGTATAAGCGTATAAGTGGGGTAGGTGCAAACAGGGCGCAATTATCGATAGTTTACAGTATATGTCCGTATGAATATAATCAGTGAGCTGCTTAGACTGGTAGAAAAAAAATTAAACAGTTTAATTTCAAATTGTACAGCAGCAATGATCCCTTCATCCTTCTGTATTATTTTAACTAAACAATAAACATTGTCAGTCACGAGACCATTCGATTCGTCACCAGGGCTTTATTATAAATGGTCCATCGTCACCATGCGTCTATCTTGCATGGTTGTGAAGATATGGCGCCTCAAAGATAATGGGGCGCAAACTTGATTTTTTGGGGTCACGTGACGTCATCGGTCACGTGACCATTGGACTCCCGGCGGTCGAATCGGTTGTCCATGGTGACCATGCGTCCATCTGGCACCGTTACGGAGATATGACGCCTTAAAGATAATGGGGTCACGAGTTTGACCTTTTGGGACGTGACGTCATCGGTCACGTGACCATTCGACTCGCGGGGGTCCACTTCCTAAGGGTGGTCCATGGTGACCATGCGTCCATCTGGCACCGTTATGGGAATATGGCGCCTCAAATGTTGGACGCACGGACTTTGACACGGAAAGAAAAAAGAAAGAAAGAAAGAGAAAAAAGGGGAAATGGGAGGAAAGGGAAAGGAAAAGTGAAAGGGAAAAAGGAAGGGAAAGGAAAAAGTGAGGGGGAAGAGAAGAAGGAAGGGAAGGTAATGGAAAGGAAAAAAGGAAAAAGAAGGAAAAAGAAAAGAAAAAGAGAAGAGGAAGGAGAAGGAAAGGGGGAAAGGGGAAAAGGGAAAAGGGAAGTGGAAGGGGAAGGAAAAGGAAAAGGAGAAAAAGAAGGAAAGGAGAAAGAAAAGTAGAAGGAAAAGTGGAAGGGGAAAGAAGTGGAAAACGGGAAAGGGGGAGGAAATAAAGAAGGGGAAAGGGAAAAGAAAAGGAAAAGGGGGAAGGGGAAGGAATAGGGGAAAGAGAAAGGAAAGAGGAAGGGGAAGGGAAATGGAAGGGGAAGGCGGAAGAAAGAGAGCTTAAGAAAAGTTGGACGGACGGACGGACGGACGCACGGACACTCAGGTGATTTTATACTCTGCCTATGTATTGCATTGGACAAACAATTAATCTGTTAAATTTCTACTAAATATAGATATCTTTATTTCGCCTCAAGGGCTGCCACAAACACAATTAAAACTGTAACAAGACAAGAGAAATATGACAAAACAAACAATATCTACAGCGGCTTTTGCGAGGTCACCCTAAAACACTTCAGTTTCAGGTCTGACGTCATCCACAAAGACCTAAGACTGAAGTGTTTTGGGGCGACCTCACAAAGGCCGCGCTAGCTATTGTTTGCTTTAGCAGATTCAACTGACATTTGGTGGCATTTTGACTGCCAATAAATGGTGCATTGTTTATGTAAAATTTTGCCAGAATCAGATGCTGTTTGTAAGTTATGCAAATGCACAGTAACAAGGGGGTTTATTTGTGTAACGCCATATTGGTAACGACGATATTTTGTCATCGATATTTAGCTATAAATGTACAAAACATCAGTTTATACACTTGTTAACGGCGACATGCAATGAGTGACACATCGAAAACAGCAAAAATCATAAAAAGGTGATATCACTCACCATCACATCGCCTAACTGTCAAT
>Ga0209671_1009431_pt1 | contig 10233 bp, 2 predicted proteins | sample WorMetHERISLAND2_2_FD_187401 | JGI IMG/M metagenome (GOLD analysis project Ga0209671, IMG submission 187401) | Marine gutless worms symbiont microbial communities from Max Planck institute for Marine Microbiology, Germany - Olavius geniculatus... | ecosystem: Host-associated > Annelida >... | reverse complement strand
ATATCTTTGTAACTGATCACCAGTAGGAAAACAGTATTTTAGTAATAAAAAAGCAAAAACAAATGTACAAAGCATTAGTTTATACACTTGTTAACGGCAACATTTAAGGACTTGCACATCGAAAGCAGCAAAAATTACAAAAGATGATATTATTCAGCAGCACATTGACACACAGTCAGTGTGATGCGGGCAATATCACCGTTTGTAATTTTTGCTGTTTTCGATGTTCAAGTCCTTAAATGTTGTCGTTAACTAGTGTATACACTAATGTTTTGTACATTTATTAAACAGTAATTTTAAGTGGACTAAAATCACAGGATGACAATAGCATAAACTTTCTTTTGTCAGTCCATCATGTCCTGCCGTTTTACCAAACTTCAAAAATGCCAAAGTATACTAAATATTCTCTACATCAAACAAACATGTACTCACAGGAGAAGTATCACACACAATTTTATTTCGAACTTTATTTAAACAGTCACCAAATTTAACAGAGTCAGAATATGAATCATACTGAGAGGCTGATAACGTATCACAAAATACATTAGCAATATCATCGTTATCAAACAGACCATTTATATTAGGTAAACTAGTTGATCGTTTGGAAAATGTACTATTCCACTGCAACCAGAAATCTTCCATGTTCTTAAAATATACAGTTTTATACATATACAGTTTTACAGTCATATACAGTTTTGCGGCTGTCAAAGACCTGTTTCCAAGTTTGTTAGTCGGAAATAATTTTTTTTTGGAAGAACCATACAATGATTAATTACGCTAATATCACTGTGTCATTTTATGACGGTTTGGTTGATTTGCCTCTGCAAGGTTTTAACAGTCTTAATAACTGTGCATGCATCTATAAAACTGTGTCGGTTTTAAAAAGTTATAAATGGTCGGAGGCGATACTCGAACCCTTGCCTAACAATCTGACTTAGGCACTCATCGGCGAAAGCCTTACAGCAGTCAAAAACGGAATTGGCATGATTAGAATGCTAAATTTTTACCCACAGTAATGTATGTCACCTTAAGGAAAAATTTATTAATAGCTAGTGTAACTTTTCCGAATCAAATTTCCGCCATAACTTCTTTAAAAACCTCAACTGACATCCATCAAATGACACAAATTTTGAAAATCCAACCACTGAAGAACTGAAAAAATTTGTGGCAAAGTACAAATTTAATTTCTCCAAAAATTTAACAACAAAACAACGGCGTGAACTTATGCTTGAATTGTATAATGATACAGATGTTTTTGCGAGAACGACAGAAGATATATAAAAACATATCCCCATTTCGAACTTAAGCTACAGCCTAAGAGCTAAGACGTGAAATGATATACTCGACAATACAAATTGCCACAAATTGAAGCTGAAGAAGCGCACAAGAGGGTTAATCAGTAAGAACACTGATACTACGTGTAACAGTGTTTTTTATGGTAAAGAAGATAATCTTGTGCCTTATCTATGATCTTAAACAAATAAACAAGCTTTCGCAACAGTTCGTAATTCAAATGCCCAAAATGGATGACATTTTAAATGACATTGCGTTGCAGAACCATAAAGTTGTCTTTACTTCTGACCTTTATAAAGGTTATTATTTAGTCCGACACGACCGTAGAACGAACAATCTAACGGCTTTTTACAGTCCGAAGACAGGCCAGTCATATTTGTGGAATGATCTTCCCATGGGTTTATCTGTGAGTGCTGGAGCTTTTGACAAAGTCACTAACCACTTGTTTTAGGATGAAAAAAGTTTTCCTACCTCACGCCTTACACGACTGTGTGAGTGTTGTAAGGACAACCTTCAAAGTATATGGAAAAAGGCATATATTGACCTTCAGCCAACCAAAAACCCCTGAACCAATCGTCACCGAATTTGAATGGCGTGACAGCGTCGTAAACGCCTACCATAAAACAAAATTTGGGCTCAATCCGCCAAGAAGTTTTTGCTCTTCACATAGGTGAAATATACACCCATCCTGTTCGAAATTTACTACACTTTTATTTGGTCTTTGAACTCGCCTGCAGGCGAGTCCGTTAGACCGATTTTACGGTTAATACGTCAAATGACGCGGTTCTGCGCAAGAAAGTGTCTTTTTATTGTTGTCTGTCCAATGCTGCTATGCATAGCAGCATTGGACAGAGTATAAAATCACCTTTGTGTCCGTCCGTCCGTCCGTCCGTGCGTGCGTGCGTGCGTCCGTCCAACATTTCATAAGCTATCTTCTTTTTACCTTCCCTTTCCCTTTCCCGTCCCCTTCATTTACCCCTTTTTCTTATCTTTTCCCTTCTCTTTCCCCTTTCCCATTTTTTTTTCCTTTTCCCCTTTCCTATTTTCCTTTTCCTTTTTCTTTCCCTTCCCCTTTTCCTTTTCCTTTGCCTTATCTTTCCCGTTCTTTTTCTCCTTTTTCTTCTCCTTCCTCTTTTACTTCTTTTTTCTTTTCTCCTTCCCTTTTCTTTCCCTTTTCCTTCTTTTTCCCCTTTTCCTTCTCTATCCCTTCCTTTTCCTCTTCCCCATTTTTCTTTTCCTTCCCCCTTTCTTTTCTCTTTTCCTTCTCCTTCCCTTTGTCCTTTCCCTTCTTTTTTTCTTTCCCTTTTCCTTTCCCATTTTTCTTTTTCGTTCTTTTTCCTTTTTTCTGGTTGCCATGGCAACGAAATTTGGGACAAAATGGGCTATAACTCGGCTTGCGTAAGAGATTTTTGCGAGATTTTTGCGCCTATAGGTAGGTTTTCGGGGATGGGCCATCGAATGCTGCCAGTCGCATTTTTCCCCGACTAACCCCCGTTGCCATGGCAACGAAATTTGGGATAAAATGGGCTATAACTCGGCTTGCATAAGAGATTTTTGGGAGATTTTTGCGCCTATAGGGGAGTTTTCGGGGATGGGCCATTGAATGCTGCCAGTCGCATTTTTCCCGACCGACCCATACAATGGCGCCTATGAAGAAAATTTAAAAGTTTTTTAAACTGTTATAACTTTCGTTGTGTGCAAGATAGAATCGTAATTTTCGGTTTATGATAGGGTTTTTGAGGTCGGCCTACTTAATGGTTACATTTATATTTACCTCCAGTTGACTCCCATTTAACCCCGTTGTTATGGTAACGAAATTTGGGACAAAATTGGCTATAACTCGGTTTTTGTAAGGAATTTTTGCCAGATTTTTGCGGGGATGGGCCATCGAATGGTGCCAATCGCTTTTTTTTTGACCAACCCCCGTTGCCGTGGCAACGAAATTTGGGACAGAATTGGCTATAACTCGGCTTGTGTAAGAGATTTCGTCGAGAATTTTTGCATCTGTGGGGGAGTTTTCGAAAATGGGCCATCAAGTGCTGCTAACGCAATTTTACCCCGACCGACTTATGTTGCTATGGCAGCACAATTTAAGACAAAATTGGCTATACCTCGGTTTGTACAACAAATATCACAAAGATCCTTGCATCTGACGGAGATGCAGGTTGACGGTGTGGCAATTGAAGAGCTAAATTCCAAAACCCGGTCCCGACCATTTTTTATTTTCCGCAGCAAATAACACAGAAATGACCAGGTTATGAAATTTAGCTTATTTCTGAACAAAATAAATAATGGTAAAAAAATGGTCGGGACCGGGTTTTGGAATTTAGCTCTTCAATTAGATGACGTCAGTGTAAGTCTACTACGGCCAACCCTGATTTGCAGTTATAACTAGCAGGAGCGTAGTAAAAGCAGCAGCAGTAGTAGACACATCCAACGTTCTGTACCCGAACAGGAGTAAACTGCTCTGCCTTAAAAAATAAAGGGTAAATATAGCGTTTTTTACATGCGTCTGGTTCATTCCTGACTTTTGGCAATAAAACAGCAAATATATATGTAAAAAAACCTACCAATCTAATTGTGAGCATGTTTTTTTGAATATGTTAAAAACAGTATTTAAATGTGTCATGTGATCAGAAAAACTTCTAAGCGCCAAAAATACGACATCAACATAATAGATAAATATATGTAAAAAAAACTTAGCAGTTTACAACTGTGTGTAAGAACGATGTGATGATATCAGTCCTTCAAAACCGCAAAAATCATTTGGGTAACTTTGGATGGGGCTGTGCATATGGCGTCCTTACAAGGTGACTTTATTTGGTAATCACTAACATAGTCTAAAGCCTTCTTTATTTGATGTTATTTGTCGTATTCGGGCTACTTGCCCAATGGTTGCCGATTTGGCCGAACTTCCCAAAATGTGCACCGTAAAACAACAGATAGGCCTAAGCGTATAATATAAGCTAACCTAATGTAAAAGTCTGCGCAATGACGATATGGTGATCTCATATAGCTGTTTTTACTTTGGACCAAAATACTATAGGCCTGCTGCGTGGGATGGTCATTGCCATAATAGACTACTCAGGCTAAAATTGAGTGCACTAACAACAAATGTAGGGCTACGACGACAGCCGGTGTGATTATTTATGGATGCAGTTAGGGCTTATATTTGGCAAGCACACGGATAAGTTTACGTTCTCATCAAACATCAACAATGTCAATTCACTTTATTATCTGGCCATCCATCGCGTTGATAACTCAAGCAATAAGGCAAAAAATCTAAGATTGATATAAATGTTCTCCATGGCACAGTAGCTGTTACACCATCTTTCAGCTTTAAAGTGTCTAGTGTCGAGATTACGGTGGTACTGTGCAGTTAGACAGTTTTTATGCATGAGTGCGCGGTTAGCTGAATATTTTATCGGCACAGGGTCATATTTTTGCCTCCTTGTTAGGCCTACCATTAGCTATGGCTTAGGCTAACAGACACATTTTCGGCTGCTACGCTAATTAGTAAACATTGGGCAACTAGGCCTAATACGACAAATAACATCAAATGAAGAAGGCGTTAAACTATTTTAGTGATTACCAAATAAAGTCAACTTGTAAGGACGCCATATGCATGCCCCAACTAAGGTTACCCAAATGATTTTTGCGGTTTTAAAGGACTGATATCATCACATCGTCCTTACACACAGTTGTAAACTGCTAAGTTTTTTTACATATATTTATTTATTATGTTGATGTCGTATTGTTGGCGCTTAGAAGTATTTTTGATCACATGACACATTTAAATACTGTTTTTAACATATTCAAAAAACATGCTCACGATTAACCCTACGGAAACACGTGTAGGTTAAGATTGAATTCCTGAGGCATACGGTTAGCGCGGCTGGTGTTCGCATTTCAGACTCAAAACAAAAGCAATTACAAAAATGGTGGTTTCAAAAAACCGAAAATTTTTGCAGCCCCTGTTGGGCTTAATGAATTACTTCCGGCGTCATACTGCAAACTGCAGCGCGCACACTTCATATGCGACAACTTTTGAAGTAGGAGATTAGATTTGATTGTACAAACGAATGTAAAAACAAGCTAGCTGATACAAAACATGCTTTGACTGATGCTCTAATTCTAGCATTTTTGTAACGACAGAAAAGCGTGCGTGTACACAAACGCGGAAAAAGCCGGATTAAGAGCCGTTTGTTTGCAATTTGACGACGAAAACCAGCCACAGATGTGCTCATATATGAGCTTAGCAACCTTTCAAACTAAACAAAAATGGCATTCTTATCAGCTAAAACTTTACGTTATAGGTATGGCTTTTAGGCAAAATAAGACATTTTTTACAAAGCGAAATTAAAAATCTTACAAATAATGCTGTTTGTGTGTACTTGGAAAAATATAAACCAATAAACGCTCGCGAAACCCGTCTTTTAGCGTATCTCAGCCAGTTTAAATTTAACGAACGTTACATACCAGGCCGTATGAACCGTGTAGCAGATGCTCTCTCGCGTTTGACGGAGGATGTAAAAACCTCTAAATAGCACGAACTTGAAAAATTTATTTTGGCTCTGACAGAGCAACCGCAGGACGTACAGACAACTAAACAGACAGAGGACTATCCATGTAAGACAAAATACTGGACCGTGTACCGTATAACCTACGAAGACGAAAGACAGCGTACATCCTAAACCCGAATGCTACAGTTTTTTTACCCGCTCATCAAAAGTCTCAGAATGACGTAGGAACGCATGCGTTAGTCGCTCACAGGTGCAAAACGAACAGGAAGTGTCACGGTTGAGTCTTACCTAGAGTCGCTTTGTATCATAAGTAAAACGCGTGATGCCTTTGCGTCACTTTTCTCTACGCGATATGTAGGCCTATATTTTGTGTGTTTGTCTGTTATTTTGTATTTCTGTGTACCCCTATAGTTGCTCGTTTCTAAGCGTGCTTTTCTGGACACACGTGTATAAGTTTGTATATCATGTGACATGGTCTGACTGGTCGGCCAGTGGTTGATCGCGCCCGACAACGCGCGGGAAAAACTGGGCCGTTAGACAATAGTCGCGTTAGTCTGCCCGTCAGTCCTTACTGAGAACCTCATGAGAGCGTATCGCTGCCAGTACAGCTATGTGTTGGCATGTTCGTAAGTCAGTCGGCCGTGTTGTATCCGGCACTGGGTTGTTAGCCGTCGCCAGTGATTCTGGGACGTGCGATGTCTACCAGAAAGCTGTGTGCTCTGGTAAGGTTCGTTTTGTGATCGTAAAGCCGCTGTTAAGCGGTAAGCTGAGTTTCTTTTTACTTTGCTGAGTTATATCGACATAAGATGTTTACCCGCTGCCATCTAGCTATATATGAGCCCGTGAGAGCAACACTGAACCAAGTCGCTATATTATCGATTTTAAGTTGAGTTCACATTTCTACTCAGTTTTGGATGGCGAATCTGATGGTAAGTTTATTTTGTAAAAATTCGTAAGCGAAATGGGTGAATTTAATTATGTGTTTTGTTGAATTAGCTAATATTCAATTATGGTTTAATTCAACATCACACCAAGTGGACTTGAGCTTATGTTGCACAGAGCAAGCGATAGGTTTATGCGCGTGTTATAGTACACCAAGTATACTTGATGCTTTGTTCCCCGCAAGGCCCGCGCGTCCGTGTTCAGTGTAATAATGCACCATGTGTAGATGGTTCTGTGTTATCCTAAGCGTGGCAGTCATTTATTACTGGAGTAAGAACAAACCATGTCCGTTTGGTGCTTTGTTGCACAATTTAATTTGTCATGTTGCATGTGATGTCGCTGTTGAGTAATGTTGTATAGAATTCATTTTGTCGTCGTTGTCGTCATACGTTCTCATGATTTAAGCATGTTTTCGATGCATAGGCTGATTGGACTGCTCATTGTTTTTAAACATGTTAATGTATAGCTAAATTTAACTAAAACACTGATAGATGCTATGTCCATGGCATACGGTATGCATTGCATATAACGTCTGCTGACGATATGACAATGAGGTTAACCCGGACCCTAGCTAAGCTTACGTTAACTTGAACAAAGCAAACCAAACTAGTGCACAGAATATAGCTCTGTAGTCGTGTGTGTAGGTCACTCTAAACTTTTGTTTCAAACAAGTTGTAAAGAACGTATGAGCGTATGAGTGGTCGCTATTTGTGCATTTGATAGGCTGTTCGGTTGAAGCCGGAGGCTACGTTCTGTTCGGCTGGAGTCCGAAGTGATCGGCTGGAGTCGGAAGAGCTCCACTGTCAAGGTCCGACAGTGATTGTTGTCGTCGTCGGTCGGGTTCGTCCCAGACGTCGACAGTCGCCCACCGCGCTGTTGCTTCGCCTCGCTGCTGCTGTTTGAACGCTGACTGTGCCGGAGCTGGGCGCCGTTTAACAACCGTCGCCAGCCCGTTGTCGCTGCTTTGTTTCCGCTGCTGCTGTTGTATCGTTCCGTCACGCTGTTGTCGTGAGTTGTGGAACTTTTTCTTAATTAGTTTGTTTGTAAAATTTTTGTATGAAATTGGCCGTTAAGTAGGTGTCACCAGCAGTTCTGTGACGTAGGCGTCATCGTAGTATCTGCCCACCAGATTTAAGTCTATTGAGACGAGTTCTAAAATCCCGCAGTTGACATCAGATAAAACGTTGATCGTGTTCGGCATAGACATTTCTGGAGTGTGTTAAAATTGCTTTGGTTATCGTAGACCCGCCAATAAGCCTGTCTGTGTGTGCCCATTCGAATTTAAATTTTGTAGTGTGTGTTTCTGCCCCCTGTATTACTATATGATAAACTTTTTGTTTTGTTTTTCGTCATTATTATATATAAAGGTTAAAATAAATATCTGGACGTTTGAACTACATTATTATTTTTGTGTTTTGTTATTTATCTGTGTTGCTGCTCTCGTGTCTGTCTCGGTCTATTGTTTTTTTGCGCATATAAATCTGTACGATTTATTTGCGAGATAGACCAAAAGCTGTCAATTGAGGTATTTCTCCCCAGGTAGTGGGGAATGCTGCTTTAATTTTTTCTAAAACAGCATACCTAAGAGTACAAGAAAACCCAAAAGCTGCATCTGGCAATTGCTGCGGTCATACTGTAAAATGTCACCGAAGTCGTTCAAAAAACCACAACATTGCAGTTGCATGCGAGATAATGTTTAAACATAAAAGCAAGTATTAAACTGTTGAAATACACAATACAAATTAATCAAAAAACATAAATTAGTCTATGGTTAATGAAACACAATAGTATTTGTACTGTCACCCTTGATTCAGTGAAAATTCGATACAATAAATTTACGAGTGTACAACCATAGTCTGAACAATGCTTGTCACACCACATACTTCAACACAAGATTGTAATTTGCAGGTTCCATGTAACAGTATATTCAGTAAACTAGGAAAATATCACACAAAAAACACAAGTATTTGTATGGTTTGATTTCAGGAAGTGGCTGAGTGCAGAGCTGCTCTGTACTAATTGTGCCTACTGCATACCTAGCCATTTCCGTTATGCAGCAAATTGGACAAAGACTAACATGTTGTGCTCACATATGAATTCCACAGTGTGTACTTGTAGGGTTAAAGTTAAAGTATGATTTAGGGTTATGGAGAGAGCTAGGTGTAGGCACTACACGTAAAAAAATAAGTGTGCTGACTTGCATTCTCAGTTGTTTGTCACAACTTTCACAGTTGTTTGTCACAACTTTCATTCTGTCAGCAATGAGATTGACTTCTACACATATAATAAGCGAAAGAATGGTGGCAAAGCAGAAATTGCTGAGGATCATGGCACAACCAGCCTATATTAAAACAGTACTAATAGTGTAGTTGTTGTCCAAATAGTAGTCACTGGTGTAATAGTTGCTAGTGTAGTAGTTGCTAGGGTAGTAGTTGCAAGCATATGATTTAGGCCTAGTTACTAGTTTGTTGGCTGTCAGTGAAACAGTTGGCAATGGTCAGTGGTGAAGTGGTTGCCAGTGTAGCAGTTGCCACTATAGTAGTTGCAGTCTAAAGCACTACTGCACTGACAGTTTTTATGTTTGCAACTACTACACCAGCAACCAGTGCTTAATTTTTAGAAAGAGAAATTGTGGAAGTAGTGTCAAATGAAGCATCAAGATCCAAACGCCAAAGGGATCAAAGAAAAATGACAGGCATTATTTTTCTTTTAGCTTACTAGAGGAGGATCTGACGGAGTGTTGTACATCCGAGTGTGGTGTGTGCCACTGTGTAGCAGAGCTTTGGATCATGGACAAAACGAGTTTTGGTGGATTTTAAGCTTCAGAAACAAATCCAGTGCTTAGTAGTGAGGTATTCTGTGACATTTTGAATCCTGCAAATGCATGCATACTGCCATTGTAACAACAAGAACTGCCAATCAAGGTTAACTGAGCCTTTCATTACTGGAATAAATAAATCAAGTCTCATTCTGTTTAGCTGAGGTTAAGATGGAGAGTGTTCACCGGTGTTGTGTGACAGGTACTGTGTCATCCCATATGACAATTTATGCTATGTAGCTCTGTGACGGGTTTTCCATGAAAAGCTGTAGACAATCATTAACCACAACATAGCAACTATTACACGAACAACTACTACACTGACAACTACTACACTGCAGTGGCTTAGTTAGGACATTGGACTTATGACCAAAAGGGTTATTGGTTCAGCTCCCGGTCAGATCACTATTACTGCTAAAATGGGTGAATGTCTGCAGACAGGCAAAGGTGTAAACTGTCTTTATATATAACCAACTATTTACGTCACCATTGTACGCATATGACTATGGATAAGGTCAGCAACATCATGGATTAAAAAAGTAAAAACAAAAAAAAATCAGCAGCATTATGGGTTAAAAAAGTAAAAACAAAAAGAAATCTGCAATTGTTCAATACACTTGCAAATTTTGGACAAAAGACATCATGTGTGCTTATAAT
>Ga0209671_1009430_pt1 | contig 10234 bp, 9 predicted proteins | sample WorMetHERISLAND2_2_FD_187401 | JGI IMG/M metagenome (GOLD analysis project Ga0209671, IMG submission 187401) | Marine gutless worms symbiont microbial communities from Max Planck institute for Marine Microbiology, Germany - Olavius geniculatus... | ecosystem: Host-associated > Annelida >... | reverse complement strand
GTCTTCCGAAGAATGCGACTTAGGATAGGTCAAAATGAGCGCTTATAACTTTGTTCGTAGTGGACGGAATTTCACAAATTTTTTTGTTCAACGCCCAAATTATCTTTCTCGTCAACACCGTTTAGATTTTGTCGCTATCTTCATCGGTTTCAAAGATATTCGCGGTCAAACTCGAAAGTTGTCGTAAAACGTACTATATTTTGGACGTTTTTTGCCCTCCCAAATTTTAAGGGGGGGGCGGTGCCCCCAAATTTCGTACTTGCGTTAACACCCCAACCTAGAAGCACGTCAAGTGCCAAAGTTTCGTCGAGCTACACCCCCTAACTCCGAAGTTATAAGCGCTCCTTTATTGCATTTTAAGCCAATTTTTGACTCTCCTTTGAAAAAAGTTGTAAGGGGGGCCCTTGCCTACGGTGGGGGGTGCGCTAGTAAGACTTGGTCATTCTCTAGCGCGTGTAAAAATTTGGGGGCGCAGCACTTCCTAGGGGCCGAAATACGTTCTTCCGAAAAATGCGCTTTAGGTGGGTACGAGTTCACATCGAGATCTCCAAGGTTACTGGACCAAAGTTTACCGGACTTGTTTCGCCTAACGCAGGAGAAATCGCGGTAGATAAGGTAAAAATCCGATTTTGAATATCTTCATCCGTTTCGGCAATATTCGTTGCCGAACTTCGAAGTCGTCCGAAATCGGGCCAAATTTTGCATGTTTTGGCCCCTGAAATTTTTTTGGGGAAGGCCCCCGAAATTTTGGACCGGCATTATAAAATAGGGCTTAGTATTGACCATCCTGCAAAATTTCACGCCGGTCGGCCCACGCATCTCGGAGATCTCGCGTTGACAAAAAAAACATCATGCGTAAAACACAAGTCCTCCCGAAAACTATCGTTTCCGGGCGGACTAATGAAAAACATCACAAGTAAAACTTAAGTCCGCTCCGCAAGCTATCGCTTCCGGGCGGACTAAAAAGGAAAGAAAAGGGGAAGGAAAAGGAAAATGGGGAAGGGGAAACACAACATATGGCACGTTACGCTCGACATCATGCTTTATGAGAGTATCATGCACCATTGGTCGCTAGGTGGCGTATCTGATTGGCGTGTTTTCATGGCGGCTCTGTTTTTTTTATCGTTTTTACTGGTTTTAATGACGCTGTCGTCGCTGTAATAGACTGCCGTCTTATAATAGTCATCCGGAGATTCCGTGGACGCTTTGAACACACTCGATTGCTTTCTGTTTGACTGGTACAGTCCTGTTATTCTTATCGCTTGAAGCTAGTTCAGTTGGTGAGCGTGCAGCCATATTGTTAGCTGTATTGTTTTTCGGACTTTGTTCTCTACCTGCTCTGTCAATCGATGAGTCGACCGTCATGCGTTTCTGGTGGCGACTCGCGAATTTTCGCGCCGCGAAGTCGTCGATCACCGAGCGTCGTCGTCGTCGCGCTGCTGCTTCTGCGCGCTGGTGTGGAGAGCAACCCGGGCCCCGCTGCCGCCTGTGTAACCGGCGTGCTGAATTGTCGTTCAGCCAATCATAAGATTCCCGTGATACATGACTTAATAACTGATCGGAATCAGGATGTACTGCTTCTGTCTGAAACTTGGTTCACCTCCGACACGCCGCAGTCTATTCTGCTAGACGTTGCTCCTGCTGGCTACGCGGCGCTTCACGTCGTTCGGCCGACAGGTACAGAGTGTATTGAGCTCATTGCTTCTGCTTTGGTGTCAGCAAGGCTTGATTATGCGAATTCAATCCTTTTCGGGTGTCCACAGAAGCACATATCTCGCCTTCTTGCGAGTACAGCACGCACTTGCCAGAGTCGTAATGCAGCAGGCCTATCGTTCTTTTTCATCGACTAAACTTCTCAAACAACTCCACTGGCTACCTATTGAATGGCGAATAAGATTTATACTCGCCACCTCAACTTATAAGACACTGCACACTGGCCATCCACCTTATCTTACTGATCTTCTGCAGTATCATAAATCCAGTGTCCACGCGCTCTTCTACCAGTCAGTTACTTGCAATTCCACGGCATAACTTATCCTTTGGTTCTCGTTCTTTTCGTGTCTCTGCACCGAAAATTTGGAACTCCTTAACTCCTCAAATTCCTCAGTGTCAAACCTTGGCTACATACAGATGTCACTTAAAGACCCACTGCTTTCAGTCAGCCTTTTCTGCCACCTAGCATCCATCATTCTATGCGCCCTGATTCTTTCTGAGACTTTGGCGCTTTATAAATCATTTACTTACTTACTTAAAGGGAAAAAGGAAAAGTAAGGAAAAAGGGAAAGGAAAGGAAAAGGGGAAGGAATAGGAAAAGGAAAAAGGAAGACGCTTACACGAGGCGAGTTATAGCCAACTTTGTCCCAAATTTCGTTGCCATGGCAACGGGGGTCGGTCGGGGAAAAATGCAATTGACAGCATTTAATGGCCCATCTTCGAAACCCCCCCCCCTATAGGCGCAAAAATCTCGCAAAAATCTCTTACACAAGCCGAGTTATAGCCCATTTTGTCCCAAATTTCGTTGCCATGGCAACGAGGGTCGGTCGGGGAAAAAGGCAATTGGCAGCATTTGATGGTCCATCCCCCAAAACCCTTTCCTATAGCCGCAAAAATATCGCAAAAATCTCTTACGCATGCCAAGTTATAGCCAATTTTGTCCCAAATTTCGTTGCCATGGCAACCAAGGGAAGGGGAAGGAAACGGAGAAAAATGGAAAAGGAAAAGGAGAAGGAAAATGGGATAGGGGAAAGGGAAAGGAAAGGACAAGGGAAAAAGAAGGAAAAAAGGAAGAAGAAGGTTGAAGGGGAAAGGGAAGAGAAAGGAGAAGGGGAAAGAGAAGGAAAAGGGGAAGGAGAAGGGGAAGGGAAAGGAAAATAGGGAAGGGGAAAAAGAAGGGGAAAGGGAAGGGAAAGGGGAAGGAGAAGTGGAAGGGAAAAGGAAGGTGGAAGGAAGATAGCTTAAGAAATGTTGGACGCACGGACGGACGGACGCACAGACGGACACAAAGGTGATTTTATACTCTGTCCAGTGCTATGCATAGCATTGCATTGGACAGACAATAAAAAACCATTTCACAGTGATATAATTTAGAAAATGCGTAAACTAATTGTAATAGCTGTGTAGATGTCGCAAAATAAAGGATCATCTTCATCTGATTCAGCTGGCAAAATCGAAAAAGCTACAACAAGTCAACAAATACCTGTGCATAGACAAATAAAAAATATTCTATTGAAATATGTATAACAGAAAACGACAGGACAAACATAACGAAGTTCTGGTTCATAAAATGCCATCAATTGTAGTCACTTTGCCGCACTTTGCAAATAATTAATTATTACTAACATAATCATTAACAACACCGTAGGCACATCAGTAAAAAGCACATAGTAAAATTTTTGCAGGACACCAGCATAACTTGCTAAACAGATGTCCTGACTACAAGGTAATGTAGCGACAGTATTAAGGTGAGTTTGCCAAAACTATAGTTGTTTGCGTCAAGTTTTTTTTTTATTTCGCATCCAAAAAAATTATTAAAATTGTCCAATGTTACTCAGAGGTGCCCAAAAATATCCCAAAAGCGGTTGAAACGTCAAATGGACTGGGGAATAAAAATGTATTTTCTTCTCCAGCTTTTATGCGGAATCTGGGAAGCGTCGTGAGACCGCCTATGGCTCAAATAAATTTGGTGCATTTTAACCCTTCGAAACACTTCTGGTCAAGTTTGGTAGAACGACGACTGGCCGTAAAGTCCTAAAAATTGCCCCCTTTTCCTAAAAAAATTAGACACCCCTATCCTTATACGCAACAAATTAGAAATGTAACAAAGTACAAACCCGTAAAATAATCGGCAGCTTCAGTCTGGTCAGTTTCTCTCAGAGCATTCACAAGTTCTTGAAACTCGCAGTTAGGTCGTCTTAACATGACATCCACAAGTGCCTCAACTTTATCTTCGCTGCCCAGTATGGTTTGCTGGCGATATTTGCAAAGCGACAAGCGCTTCAGCAGATTTTCGCTGACTTTTATTTTGCCAGCTGCTTCTTCTTTAGCACGCTTCAAAGCTTCCCTGTGTTGCCGTGTCATTTCCTTTCTGCATCGTTCAAACTCGTGATCTGCTACCTCGACACGAAGTGACTTTAGATTTGTGTGCGCAAATTGTGGACAGTAACTTTTTGTGAACAAACGATCAAGCTCCCCGCTGCTTACCAAGCTTTTGAGCTGCTCCAAAGATGCTTCGGTAAACAAAGAAAACTTGATTTTAATGCTCTCATTGGAGACGTCTCCCATCTGGACTCCAATGTCTGTCAATGTTCCCAACAGAGTATTGTGCTCGTCTTGATTTCTTCTTATCGTGTCTCCGATAACTTGGTCGGTTCTTTCGTCTGCCGATGTTGAGTCGGATGACTGAGGATGGATTAGTGCATTAATTTCTGAAATGCCTATGATATCTTTCACGTGCTTCTGCTTTGATATTTCCAAGCACTCGAGAAAATCAAAAAAAAACTCTTTGAGGTTTTCTCTCCAGTATGTCAAGAAGTAGCTCGATTCTTTTCCATTGGATTCTGTCCAATGCCTCAACGCGCTGCTGGTCAAACGGTTTGAAAACTTCCCGTTTTACCATCTCGCATAAAAGTGGACAATATACGCCGGCATCCATCGTTTCAATAATTTCCGGGCGTTTGTAACGAAGACGCTTTAAAATTGCCTCGCTCATGGGTGGGCTACCAGCGCCGGTTAGAACATAAGCCACGTGTTCCTGACTCACTTTAGAGAGACCCTTGATGAAATTATCGAAGTTTGAGTTCGTCGTACGTGAAAGAATGTCTACGATCTTGCCGACTTTTTCATTCCACGTATTCAGCGATTTGACTTTTTCGGTGTCTGACGAACTAAAGACCTTCAGGCTTATCAGCTCGTCAAGAATACCACATTCTGGATCAAGATATTTGCAGAGATCAGTCCGCTTCTCTCTCAACAGTTCATAACGGTCATCAGACATCAGATGGTCCGACGATTTCGTTCTGAAAACATCCGCGACATGCTTGTGTTCATTGACTTCTAATGCCGAGATGAATGATTTGATAGTTTCTGAACTTTCTCCAATTGGAACTTTCAAGATCTTTCGAGCTTTTTCGTCTTTCGTCAGTTGTGATTTAATTCCGTCCAACTTTCCTGCCAACGATGGGATTTCAAAAATGCTGTCAATAAGCATGTCTGTCACATTCATGGATCTGAATAACTTTTCGCGATTGGCGTTAAAAACTTGTTGGTACGTATCGCTGTCGATGTCATATTTTACTGTCGATGTCACAAAAGCTATTGACGACGATTCCATGATGTGCTGCTATCCGTCAAAGCAATAAAATATGTTATAAATGAGTATACGCAATTTTGCTGTACTGCGGAAGAATGAAAAATACTCTAAAACGTTTTTCAAATGATTTTTTTAGGTTACACTGCTTGCGCTGAAAACAAAACAAATTACATTTTAAAAGTAATATCTTAATAATTTTTCTGATGCCAGTCTGGTGAAGCAAATAAGTTAACTGGCATAATACGTTTTCACTTAAGGGCATTGTAGTTTGTTTGCTTATTTTATTATAAAGATTGTGAGCAATAATTATAGTTAAAATTGCACAGTGCCACTGCCTAGTTGTCAGTCCATATCGCTTTAAAGTAGTTTGTTACTATTTTTTATTCATTTTTTACATTAAGTTTATCGAAATTGCAGTTTGCTTTATTATTTTATCTTTTGAACACGCTAACAGTGGCACACTATCTGACAATGAATATATTCAGCGTGAGGTTAAGAACGTTTTCATTACAGACATAATAATAAGCTTATTTTTTTATACTTGGCAATCTATTTTGACGCATTGCTTGTCTTTAAATATTTTTATATTTTGCCAATAATGACATGACATGCGTTAACCTAATATAGGCCTAAGTTGATTTTAACATAATAGTTGTAATTGGCGAAAATTAGGAAAGTGGGGACGGGACAGTTGCATTGCTATTTTTTTTATATCATCATGCAATTTTACACATCAACTCACAACAACAAGTTGACACACTGAATAGTACCAATAAGAACTAGAATAAATTTACTGCACGTAGCAGACTGAATGCAACCAGTTTTTTTTCAACAAAACTTTAAAAACAAAACAACAAAAAACGCAAAAAAATATTTTACAGATTAATAAAAATGTTAAAAACGCATGTTTTTAGAGATGAACAATAATAGAACGCACCAAAACTTTAGGCCTCGGGCTTTACATACTAATTAAGAGAATAGAGACAGGGTCGCAAAGCAATAAACTTATGGGGTATTTACACGATCCAGCAAACGTCCAGCAAACTTCCAGCAAATGTACTTGAAATACACGTGCTAATGTTGGTCGTTTGCTGGAAGTTTGCTGGACCCTATAATAAAGTGTTTACACGATTCAGCAAACGTCCAGCTCCATTATAACATATGGCAGCAAACGTCCAGCAAACGTCCAGCAAATGGCCAGCATTAGCACGTGTATTTTGAATACATTTGCTGGAAGTTTACTGGACGTTTGCTAGATTGTGTAAACACCCCATTACTGTTATAATAGCGGTGCGCTTGTTTATTTGATGGTTTATGTCAGAAATGTTATCGAACTTTATTATTCTTATGTTTTCCACCTAACATATTACTACGTTTGGCTATTTCCAATCTTAATTTTGGCCATAACACAACAGAACAAAAAGCTTACTTTGTCGTTATCTGCGTAACAACTACTTTTCCCACATTCCGTTTGCCGCAAAATGTGCACTACGTAGGCACATAATAATGTTTCGTATGGTAAATTGCGACTATCTATTGATTGTCTATTCATAGTCTATTGATTGACTCGTTGTCTTGGATACCGCCGCATACCGGCTTACTGTACTGCAATGATTCAGTAGAGCGTGTCAGCCAGTATAAAGACCAACATCAATAATATCAAATATTCACGTAGATATCGAATGACGGGTGCACACGCAAGGAGATCATCTGTCGACAAGAAATCGATCTTTGTTCAAGTCGCTGCGCGTCTATCGAGGTGCAGAAATTGCCGCAAACACAGACCATCGACTCGTAATAGCAGCTATCTCACTTCGCTCTTTCCGAGCTCCAAAGTTGCCCAAGTCAGTGCGTCTTGATGTTGCTGCCCTGAAGAGCGACTCCAGCCTGGCAGACCGCTACAACATAGCCGTCAGCAACGCATTTGGTGATCTTGACGAGCTTCCAGACGATGTTGAAGATGTTTGGCAATCAATTCACCGAACAATTTTGTCCTCAGCAGAAGCAACTATACCCAAGCAGATATCACGGATACGTCCGTGGCTGTCTTCAGACACGCTTGAAGTCCTGGAGAGGAAGCGAGGTGCTAGACTAGCTGGACAGCTAGAGGAACATCGTCGGCTCAAAGGTATATTCAAGGCAAAGGCAAAAGCGGACCTGGAGGCACACTACAGCACTCTAGCAGATGAGGCGTAGACTGGTCTACAGCGGAACAACTTGCGTCCAGCATACCGGGCAATTAAGCAAATGCGTGGCGGATGTGAATGTGTTGAGGGAAGCACAGTGCCAATCAGCAAGAACGACGGGGCACCCTGTACCTCTGTGGATGAAGTGCTTGAGCGTTGGAGTGAGCACTACCAACAGATCTTGAATCATGCAACTGCTACTCAGTGCCCAGAACTTGACGTCTCTGCTGTAAACGCTGTCCCTGCAGACTATATATGCGAGGATACACCAACCCTCGAGGAGGTCCAGAAGGCGATCAGAAAGCTTCAAAACGGCCGAGCCGCAGGTCCAGACGATATCACACCAGAGCTCTTGAAAGCAGCAGAGATACCGATCAGTATAGCTCTGCATCAATTGTTCTTGCTCATATGGAAGTCGGGAAAGGTTCCGGCAGACTGGAAAGAGGCTGTGATCATATCACTTTACAAGGGGAAAGGCTCAAGAACCATCTGTAGCAGTTACAGGCCGATCTCACTGTTGTCAGTGCCGGGCAAGGTTTTTGCCCATGTGCTTCTAGAACGTCTGCAGCCCCTTCTTACTCATGGAGCAGTGGAACATCCGATGATCTCAGTGACCGAGTTCCACTGCGTGCTATGATGTGTTGACTGAGGTACGCCGGTGCTGACGTCTGTCGTATTTTGAACGTCAGCAAGGCCAGCTTGTAAGAGATGCGCTGCTCCACCGGCAACCAGTGTAATTTCTTCAGCAGTGGATACGCATGTGATCGTCTTGGCGCTTCATGAACGATCCTTGCGGCGTTGTTCTGTACCCGCTGCAGCTTGTGGATGATGCCGGATGGAGCGCCGTGGAGCACAGCGTTGCAGTAGTGGATCCTGGATAGAATCAGACTGCATGCAAGCGTCTGTGCGAGATCCACAGTCAGTAGATGCCGAATGTGGCGGATCGCCTGTGCATGGTAGTTGCATGATCACGCCACGGCTGAGACGTGTTTGTCGAACGTCAAACGCCGGTCTAGAAGGACTCCGAGTACTTTCATGTTATCGGCTACAGGACGTCGTTGTTTGGTTTACGTGTAAAGTAAAACACAAATTTGTGGGTTAATTTCGCGTGTAATCGCATTCTCTCTTCAAGGCGACAGAACACTGTGTTGGTGAAGCTGAAATGTTGCGCAAAATTTGCACAATGTTTTACTTTTTTATATAACGCTGCCTAACACCTTAATTGTTGAGAAGTGATTTTATCACAAAAGTAAAGATAAAATGTCATTTTTAAAAAAGGCAACAAATATAACAAATAAAGCATTGTAATGCGGGCTTTTGGTGTGTGAAACGCACAGGGAATTTCCAAATATAACAGTTTCAAGGCGAATAATTTGACACAGGCAAAGTCAGGTGACTGACTATGTGCCAATATTGCAGTAGGCCTACGCAACTTTGTTCTACTATAAGCATACCACATTATAACACAACATATTAGTGTTCGTTTGATAATGCGCTGTTATAACACAGAACACAACATCAATGTAGTCTAAATAACAACAAAGTGAAAAAAAGTACAATGAAATGCAAAAGTAAGATATAGTTTATAAAATAAAGTGAAACGAAACTAAGAATATAAAAAGACTGCATTATAATAATTACTATTTTATCACACAATAAGTCAGTTTTTGATCTGCTAAATAGGCCTAGAGAAGCGACATAAGCAGATAAATAATGTAAGCTTACTGTGACTATAAAAAACTGCTAGTAATACTGAGGCGATCGAACGTTATAAGCGTCGAACAAATTTACAACAACAAAACAGCATCAAAATATTAAAGCTCAGAGCTACGAAACGTCACCTGCCATATTGGATCATACAGTGTTACCTGCCACCCGACACAGCTGAACGCGTCCCGCTTTAACCGCAGATAGACAGGCCGCTATTCGATTTTCCGTAGCGATAGAAGGCTTAAGTTGATCTGATTGGTTGGTGATATAATTTACAACGATGTAATGTCTTAATACATTTATGTGGAGTTTTAGTTATTTACTACATACATAAATAATTTAATTTCCGTTTAACGTACGACGTCACCTTTTCTGATAACTGTATTGACGCCCCCATGCAGCCGTGATATTCTGCGAAGCCTGCACCATACTACACGGTGTTTCATAAAATGACTCCTTTTACTTTCTTTCACAATTCACTCAAATGATGATCAATTCACATGAAATTGTTACCAGTTGTAGCTAAAAATACTGATTCAAAATATTTTAACACAATATGGCAGTTGATTAAATATTCTTTGCTAGTCGTGACGTAACGCTGACGTCATAATGTGTCACGGGTACAAGCTTGCTAGTTTCAACTGGTGCTGTCGGTTACTACCCTGCTCCAATGGTGAAAAATCTGGTTCGTTGATGACAAATTTTTGCATTTTTCTCAGCAACCGTCTAGAATTTTAATTTGAAATTTTACAGCTTTATTTACTAAAACCCTTCACATTACATTTAAATGCCAAGTAAAATGTGAGTAGATTATAAATAGGCTTACGGAGAGGCCTCTCCGTAAGCCTACTGTTTTGGCCTGTAGCCTGGTCAGTGGGCGGGGCTTATGGGCCTCTCCGTGTGCCTAATTATAATCTAGGGCTATGATAGGCTGCAAGACCAGGCTACAGGTCAGAACAGTGGGTGGGGCTCATGGGCCTCTTCGTGTGCCTAATTATAATCTAGGGCTATGATAGGCTGTAAGACCAGG
>Ga0209671_1009429_pt1 | contig 10234 bp, 7 predicted proteins | sample WorMetHERISLAND2_2_FD_187401 | JGI IMG/M metagenome (GOLD analysis project Ga0209671, IMG submission 187401) | Marine gutless worms symbiont microbial communities from Max Planck institute for Marine Microbiology, Germany - Olavius geniculatus... | ecosystem: Host-associated > Annelida >... | reverse complement strand
TAGCTAGACCGCGTTTGTGGGTGTGTCTCTTTGAAATTCGGGTTAGGTTTTTGTTATAAAGGTGGTTATTTGCAGGTAATTCATTAACATTTCAACTAGTACTTTGTTGTTTGTGATACTCTATAAGTCAGTAAACCAGACGATTTTATGTGATGTAAATTTTTGTTATATCCTGGGCAATCTCTGGCTCGTATAGTTGCCACGTCGCCGCATGTCTGCGGGCCTGACTGCTGCGAACAGATTGCACAGTTTGTTGTTTTAAAGTCAGTAATTACACCGCTAAGTCCCATTGACGGCACTACTTTAGTTCTACCAGCAGAGTTTTTTGAGATACGTTTCTGGCGCTTTAACCGAACATGCATGGAAAAGGGTTTGGGATGTGCCAGAGAATCTATGGTACCAGTAGAAATCTTAAGTTATAACTTCTTAACCCAATCTCTGTAAGTTGAAATGAGCTTTGCAAAAAGTTTTGAATGTAAAAGAACTTGTGATGCGATAGTCTTATATTACACAATACAAAGGTATGCAATCACTGGCATATCAGATTTTCTGGCGTGTCCACATTTTATAGATCGAAGTAGCTACACTGCCGTTAAGATGGTACTCGATCGCCGGTGCTGACAAGACGTAGGCTCTGCAGAGGACGTCAATATAGTAGTCTTGGTGCCATCTGAAGTCAACGCTGTTTAGGCTATTTGCAGCTTAAGTTTGCTGGCCTAGGTAGCCTATTGATAATGGTTACTGATAGTTGTTTGTACGGTCTTATTCTACCTATCGTTGCACAGTTTTGGGTGAAGCCTACCTATGAAGCTTGGCTGCAATAAAGCTGATCCATGGCATACTGAGCTATAAATGCCTTAGAGCAGGGATATGGCTGATCTGACAGTATGACTGATTAGACCCCTAAGCCGCTAACTTAGCCACTGCCGCTGCACCGTGATTTTGCTAAGCCACCACTGCTGCGAAAGTCGTGGCTAAGCCGGGACCCAGCTGCGAAATTTTAAGCCACTGCTGCTGAGAAAATCACGGCTAGCTGAGAAAACTAAAAACTACAAAGCGTCGTAGAAATAACATTTTGTAACATAACTCCCTACAGTCATTCGCACAGTATTACAAATTACAATGTACAGAACACTTACTGGCCTACACACTGCATAATGCATTGCAAAATATGCCAGTTATGCATTGCATAGATGTAAAAACAACGTTCCAGAAAAAATATTTTTAAAATGTTAAAAGTCCTTAAAACGTGGCAGGAAAAACTGTTCATAAACGTTGAATAAAAAACGTTAGCCTTAATTTGTACAACCTCATGTCTAATATCTAATTCTGTAGATGCAGTACAGCCAGAACTGGGGAGATAGAGAGAGAGAAAAGAGTGAATTTTATTCAATTTCAATTCAATCGTGTGATCATATCACACTAAACTAACTAAGCAAACTACCACAAAGCCAAAATCAGCAGGTGGCCTATAAATTCGTTTTTGTGATGGTTTTAAAAGTGCTTCTCAAAGTTCTTGATAGTATTTTCCGTAGACCCTGAACATTTTTTAATACAGAAAATGTTCACGAAAAGAAAAAAACATTAAAAACACAAAAATGTAGCAAAAATTGTAAAAACTGCAGGAATGTAGCAAAAATGCTAAGCCGCCGTCACTGTAAAAATCATGGCTAAGCCGGGATTTTAGCTGCGAAAATGCTAAGCCAGCTGTGAAATTCATGGTTAGCCAGTTTAGAGGTCTGTGACTGATTGCAGTTGCTGCATGCTAATCTGTATTGCAGTATGCTTATTTATCAATCACAACTACAGTTTTATATAGTAATAGACCTAGTTTATGTTGATCTTTCTTGTAGTTTGTATTATTTTGGCCATTTTAAAAATTGTGGATTGAATTATTGATATACAGACTACAGAGGCCTATGGTGATGTGGTCCACTTATGTCCTCCGTAATAGCAAAAGCTCTCAAGGTATTCAATAAAGTTTTTAATGAATCTACTAGTTTATTATTATTATGATCCTGATTATGAGTAGATAGCACTAGAGCAGACGATGCTTGAGTGCAGTCTTGACGGTACTTGAGTGTTGTCTGCTTCGGTGCCGTCAGTACCGTAGCGATTGCGTTTATAGATTTCATGTAAGTGTTTTTGTGTGTTGCAAATAAAACACTTATTGCAATGATAAATATAAGTATTTTGTTACAAACATGCACTTGCGTGTGGATATGTCATCAGATGTCAATGGACGTGTGCAATGGTGAGGGAGAAGACACTCATGGCTATATATTGGTCACTGGAGGTGCTGGTTACATAGGAAGCCATACTGTTGTTGAAGTCATCTCAGCTGGATACTTAGCTGTGATTGTTGATAATCTCTGCAATTCCAGTTATGGTGTGTTTTTCCAGCCAGTGTGTTTTCTTGGTTTGTGTATAGTTTATCACTGGGGTTTGACTTTGCCATGCTTCTTCTGTGTTTGATTTGTGTAATTTGTCTGATAATACACGATGTTTCATAAAAAAGAACCCCTTTTTTATCATAACTTACTCAAATTATGAGCAATTTACATGAAATTTTTACCAGTTGTAGCTGAGAAAATACTAATTCGAAATATTTAAACAAAATATGGCAGTTGATTAAATATTTTTTGCTAGTCGTAATGTAACACTGACATTATAATGTGTCACAGGTACAAACTTGCTTGTCTCAACTAGTGCTGTCAGTTGCTACCCTGCTTCGATGGTGAACTTAATCTGGTTCGCTAATGAAAAATGCTTATCGTGTCAGCACTGAGCAACATGGAAACATGAAATCGGGCGTCTTGTGATTCAAAAACTCAACATCTTGCAAGCTCGGTGTGATAGTGCACTGTCTTGCTCGAACATGTGAAAGACCAACTATCCCCACAGACACATAAATTCGATCGTTTTGCACGTTTTTGTGGCTGCAACTGTAAAACTTCAGATATTTGACACCAACAAACCAGAGTTTTCACCATTGAAGCAGGGTAGCCACTGGCAGCACCAATTGGGATTAGCCTGTTTGTACCCATGACACATTATAATGTCAGCATTACATCACCACTAGCAAAGAATATTTAATTAACTGCCATGTTTTGTTAAAACATTTTGTATTAGTATTTATTTAGCTACAACTGGTAAAAATTTCATGCAAGTTGCTCATTATTTGAGTGAATTATGAAAAAAAGAAAAAGGGGTCTTTTACGAAACCCCATGTAAATTACTTGATGTTGCAAAATTTTTATTTTGTTTAAATTTGGTGATGATTTAATTTGTTGCTGTTAAATAAAGGTAAAAGAAGTAGCTGTTACTGTGTGCAGTTGCATTTCTTTGTATTTGTGATGTTAGTATTTGCTGTGCAGTTACAGTGTGAATTGTTTGGTCTTTAGAATGTGTACGAAGACTAGAAGAAATTACCGGACAACATATTCCATTCTACAAAGTTGATTTGCTGCATACTGATGCTCTCAGGGAAGTCTTTAGAAAGGTAGCTTTATTTTATGTTTGTTTTCTGTTCACCTATTGCTATCTGCATGCAGAACAGCAGCGTTTTTTCATAGTTTAATGGATGATGAGAAGTTGAGAACTAGTGTTGTTTTATTAGTCTGCCCGAAAACGATAGTTTTCGGAAGGACTTGTGCAGATGTTTTTTTTTTCCGAGCACGAGATCTCTGAGATGCGTGGGCCGACCGGCGTGAAATTTTGCACGATGGTCAGTACTAGGCCCTATTTTATAATGCCGGTCCAAAATTTTGGGGCGCACACCCCAGAAAAATTTCGGTTGCGAAAAACATGCAAAATTTGGCCCGATTTCGGATGACTTCAAAGTTTGGCGGCGAATATCTCCGAAACAGATGAAGATTTTCAAAATCGGATTTTTATTCCGTCTACCTCGATTCCTCCTGCGTTAGGCGAAACAAGTCCGGTGAAGTTTGGTCCAGTGACCTTGGAGATCTCAATGTTGAATCGTACCCACCCAAAGTGCATTTTTCGGAAGACCATATTTCGGCCGCTCCCAAATTCTTACACGCACTAGAGAATCACCAAGTCTTACTAGCGCACCCCCACCTGGGACGGGGGCCCCTCTTACAACTTTTTTCAAAGGGGGATCAAAAATTGCCTTTAAATGTAGCGTATTAGCCGCAAGAACTTTGGAGCCAAAGGGAGTAGCTTCATGAAACTTTGCCACGTGACATGCTGCTAGATGGGGTGATAACACGGGTACAACTTTTAGGGGGCACCGCCCCCTCAAAATTTGGGAGGGCGAAAAACGTGCAAAATTTAGTACGTTTTACGACAACTTTCGAGTTTGACCGCTAATATCTCTAAACTGGATAGAGATATCGACAAGCGTTAAATGGCGTTATCAAACACAGTTAATTTCGCGTTGCATAAAAAAAATTGTGTGAACATCAGTCCACTAACACCGGAGATTACGCGGCTAATGTTTACCCACCCAAATCAAATTTTTCGGAAGGCCATATTTCGGCCCCTATGTGGTGCTGCACCCCCAAATTTTTACAGGCGTTAGAGAATGACCAAGTCTTACTAGCGCACCCCCCATCGGGGACGGGGGCCCCCTTACAACTTTTTTCAAAGGGGAGTCAAAAATTGGCTTAAAATGTAGCGTATTAGCCGCGAGAACTTTGGAGCCATAGGGTGTAGCTTCATGAAACTTTGCCACGTACCGTGCTATTAGATGGGAGTGATAACGCATGTACAACTTTTAGGGGGCACTGCCCCCTTAAAATTTGGGAGGGCAAAAAACGTGCAAAATTGAGTACGTTTTACGACAACTTTCGAGTTTGACTGCAAATATCTCTAGAACGAATAGAGCTATCGACAAGCGGTAAAAAGCGTTATCAAGTACAATTAATACTGCGTTGAATAAAAAAAATTTGGTGAACTTTGGTCCACTAACACCAGATATTACGTGGCTAATGTTTACCCACTCTAAGTCAATAGTTCAATAGTGCGCATTTTGCGTATGCAAATGCATTTGTGTGCGGGCCACGTGACTTTGCTACCGGGGGAATTTCACCCCTCTAAATTTCTCCCCCCAATCGGACTTAGGGCGCCGGGCGGACTCACGTTGGGCTTTGCCCCAAATTTCTAGTTTATTTTTGTGTTTTCCTGGTTTTGTTTTTTAGCATACATTCAAGGCGGTGATGCATTTTGCCGGACTGAAGGCTGTCGGCGAGTCATGCCAAAAGCCCCTATCTTATTATAAGAACAACATAGAAGGAACTATATCACTTCTTGAGGTACTTATTATGTATTGATGTTATTCAAACAGAATTTTGAGTGTGGTATTTATGAATATTTTTGAAGTTTGTGTACTTTCAGGGGTTTTCATTATAATTGATTAGTCAGTCAGTTAGTCTGTCAACATTTTTATACTGTACTATTCGGTGCAAGTTAATTGTAATAGGCTTAGTCAACTTTTGATAACATGTTTGTTTTACAATAGCTTTAGCATTGTGAGACAGTTTAATTTTTGCAGAACCCATCTCAACTTTATGTGCAAAATGTAGTCGGTTAAACAAAAGTTGAAAAAATATTTATGTGTAGTTGGTATTGTAACAATGGGTCACATTTAGGTTTGATTACTGCCAGTTTTCCTAGCTTACCAACTTTTCTTAGTTTTTGCCAAATGAAACACTTCCAAACAATATATCATTTTTGGTTGCTTACTTTATTAATAATCGTGAAACCTTTGACTTAGGTAATCACTGCTAATCAGATGATCGCAGCTTTTTCAGTAATCCCAAAAAATTTACTTTTAGTAACTGGGCATTAGCTGGCTTATCTTTACTTCTATTGAAAACTAGTGCAGTTGGACAAAAATTCAGTGTCATAGTAACAGGAGCAAATTCAGTGCAGTACGAGTAGTATTAGCAGCCGCAGGAGAAGCCGAAGCTGATCACAGAGCTCTGTGTTTGTGCTTTGTGAATTCAGGTGATGTCAGAGTTTGGAGTTAGCGACATTGTGTTCTCAAGCTCAGCAACGGTCTATGGGATTCCCCAGTCTCTGCCATTGAGTGAGGCACATCCAGCCGGTGCATGCACCAACCCTTATGGCAAGACAAAGTACTTCATCGAGCAGATCATCTCGGACCAGTGTGATGCTGACAAGGTGACAACTGTCACTTTTTTCATAACTGTTTGTGTGCTTATTGAAAATCTTGTAGCGAAATGTCATTCAGCTTTACTTTATTGTTGCTTATTGTTACTTTTGAATTCACTTTATTGAACAGATTATTGAAAAAAAAAACTGAAGCAGTGAAGTGTTGTTTAGAAGTATCATGTAACTGAATTGGAAATAACTTTTGAGACTGCTTTATCCGAAATTCATCTTCAGTAATATTCAGTGAATATTCTGTTGGTTAGGTTACAGACAGGTTAACTGTTTATGACAAAAGTCTTGCTTTAATTTCCAAAAAAATTGCTACTTGAAAACCATTTTAACCCGAAGTAACTCTGGAAAATAGTGGCCTGTTAAGCAGGTACATTTAATGAGACTGATGTGTTCATTTTTAATTTTTGTGTAGGCCTAAATATTATTAAATATTAGCTGTTACTATTATTGTTGTTGTTGATAGTTGCCCGCAGCAGCAGTAGTAGCGATTGCTGTTGTTTATGAGTGTAATTATGTAGTTTTTGCTTTCAATTTTTTTCAGTTTTTGCTTTTTCAATTATGATGCACTGGAGATCAATTTATTTATCTCTGCCAGTTAGTACAGTGTGTCATGGAGAGCATCTGTGTCAATATGTGCTTATTATGATATTTTCTGCTAGTGTCATTCATCATTTGTTCATAATTATCATGATGCTAAGCCAGTGATTTTCAACCGGGGTTCCGCAGAACCCACGGGTTCCACGAGCATCTGCTAAGGGTTCCGCGGCTGCATCATCAGTAAAAAATAAAATTAACCTAGTGTGCGAAATTACGTCAGACCAAGCCAAGAAGTAATAAGCACCGAATACTTAGTTCAAAATTATCGCTTCTAGCCGTTTAGTTTGCATACAGTGTTGAATATTTTTCTTGTTGTTAACAATGTTAGAATATTTGCATTGAACATTGAACATTATAGGCTTCACGTATTAGTGTCAGTGTTAATAAATCATGTGTTCATTTGTTAAAAAAATTTAATTTTTTAAACATTCTGTTTAAAAATGATAAAATCAGCCTCGTGCATCAGCGTAACTGGCTGGGAGGTCCAGACCCCCTAAGCTGTTCGTGGGCGTAAAAAAGTAAATGATCCGATCATAATTTTTGGGGCCGCCTCGTGCGGCGTATTTGGTCAAATACAATATCTTACTGCTGTCAGCCGGTGAAATAAAATTGTTAAATAATATCATCTAATGCGGTCAAATTTAACAAATATTTTGTCTGCTGTTTTATCGCCAGTTTTTGTGGGCTTTGTTTTCAGACCCCCACAGGTTCTCTGCCTGTTGACTTCGCTGATGGAGGCATCGGTCCCCAGACACCCTGAAACTTTCACTTTACCAGTAGGCCCATTATACTCTGCTGGACTCACAAATCATTGCATGGGGTTCCGTGAGTGATCGTCACAGTTATGCAGGGTTCCGCTGCAGCAAAAAGGTTGAAAAACACTGTGCTAAGCATTCTGCCATAGCATGCCGTTGTTGTGATTTGTCGCCATAATGATTTATTTTCTGCCAGTTCCAGAGCATCAGTCACCAGTATTTTGGTGTCCCAGCAAATCTGATGAATCCAGATCATGGTGGGAGGTTGACCTTGAGCATGCTTCCAGTCGGATGATGGCCGGATACTATCTTTCCCTTTGCAGCAGGTCTAAAGGATCTGGTTTGCTAGGACACATTTAGCGACTCCGGCAACATGGCCAAATAATCCAAACATTCGTTTGCAGACAATATCTGTTGTGAACAAAAAACTCAGCAGTTGATAAAAGTGGAGCACACTGTGCTCACAGTTGCAATGAGGTTTGTCGATGTCAATGTTGTCAGAACTGGAATGCCGTGTTGCTGCGGTACTTCAACCCGGTTGGTGCCCACAAGTCCGGACGTATTGGTGAGGACCCGCAAGGACCGCCAAACAATCTGATGCCTTACGTAGCGCAGGTGGCTGTCGGTCGGCGACCACAACTCAGTGTCTACGGCAGTGATTATGACACCGCCGACGGCACCGGGGTCAGAGATTACATTCACGTTGTTGATCTTGCGCTCGGCCATGTTGCGGCACTCCAGGCACTTCATGCAAACTGCCACTGTAAGGTTAGTCTGTTGGTTTGCCATTCTTTCCCACTCATTTTTTTGTAATATACTGGATTTTTAAAACTGGTTATTTGTTGCTGTATATGCATAACATAATGTAGAATGCAGTACCTTTGTATAAATTTTTAGTCAAGAGTCATATCAGTCAAAAAGGGAGATTGACACTTTTCCAGTGGCACTTAAATCTCACTATATTGTTTCTGCTGCTATTGCACTCTGCAAAGTCACTACCAGTTCTGGTGAGATCTAGTCTTCTGATGAAAGGAAGTTGCGACTTTTCCATGAGGAGCCACATCTCTGCACTGCAGTTAGCACTATTGGCTTGTCAACAACCATTACTGGTCTGGAGTTTTCAACTTGTTGAAATTGGACCGTACTCCGAAGAAAGATGACAGTATGCAAACCTAAAAACTGACAGGAGTGTTTGCCATTAACTGTTCAAAACAGCAACAAACCTTTTGAATACACATACTGTATGGTTAACTGCTTTCGTTGTTGTTGTAGGTTTACAATCTTGGTACAGGAGTTGGTTACTCTGTTCTTGATATGGTCAAAGCATTTGAAGCAGCATCTGGCAGAAAGGTTGATATCTCTGTTGGGACTGACTAGTTTATTCTTATAAGTAATTTACTACAATTAGCTATCATTTAGATGTTGTTGCCAGAGTTGCTGCTATTACTGAGGCTGCATGGATTGCCCAGAAACAAGTTGTTGGGCCATGATATAATTTCTAAAATTTTACCTTAATTTGTAAACTTCAACTACACGGTGTTTCATATTAAAAGGCACCCTTTTTGTTTCTTTTTAGAACTTAGTCGAATGCCGATCAATTTGTATGAAATTTTCACCAGCTGTAGCTGAAGAAGTAATAATTCAAAATATTTTGTCAAAATATGGCTGGTAGTTAAATATACTTTGCTGTTTGTGATGGAACGTTGACGTCGTAATGTGTTGTGAGTACAAGCTTGCTTGTCTCAACTGGTGCTCTCAGTTGCTACCCTGCTTCGATGGTGCACTTTTTCTGGTTCACTGATGAAAAATGTTCATCGTATCAGCACCAAGCAACATGGGGGCATAAAATCAGGCATCTTGCGATCCAAAAACTGAACCATCTCGCAATCAGTGTGTGCTGCTGCACTGTCTTGCTGGAAGGCATAAAAGTCAAGCTATCCCCATGAGTGTGTAAAAGTGATCGTTTTGGGCATTTTTGTGGCTGCAATGGTAAAACTTCACCTGTTTGTCGTCATTGAACCAGATGAAGTTCACCATTGACGCAGGGCAGCTATTCAGCAACTGTCAGCATTGGTTGCAACAAGCAAGCTTGTACTCACAGCACATTATGACGTCAGCATTACATCACGACTAGCAAAGAATATATAACCAACAGCCACATTTTGTTGATACGTTTTGAACTAATATTATTTCGGCTACATCTGGTAAAAAGTTTATGTAAATCGGTCACCATTCGGCTGAGTTATAAAAGAAACACAAAGGGTGCCATCTTTTATGAAACACCATGTACTTTTGCCACTACTTTCAATATTTCAGTATAACTGGTCTGGTCATTTTTTAAGAATTACTCCAGGTTAGGCTGGATCCAAAAGCAAACTTTAACCACCAATGCATGACCTCAGTGCCTGGCTTCAGCAATGTGTTACCCTGCTTCTCAGTCTAAATAGCTGGATTTTGGAAAGAATACTGCATTTACATAGTAGTGCATTATATGCAGTCAGGGGTGGCGATTATAGGGGGGACGCGTCCCCCCCAAAAATTTTGGTTGGGGGGACGCAAATGCAAGCGTCCCCCCAACAATTGCCACTTTTAGTGAAAAAAATTTAGACTTTTTTCCCGAAACTGAAATTCTCAAGTGCAGCTGCTTATATAAACTAGTAAACAACGTGTCTGTCAATCCCAGTGATGTAGCTGTTAACTTTTTACTACAGCCTTGCTAGCCTATGTGG
>Ga0209671_1009426_pt1 | contig 10234 bp, 7 predicted proteins | sample WorMetHERISLAND2_2_FD_187401 | JGI IMG/M metagenome (GOLD analysis project Ga0209671, IMG submission 187401) | Marine gutless worms symbiont microbial communities from Max Planck institute for Marine Microbiology, Germany - Olavius geniculatus... | ecosystem: Host-associated > Annelida >... | reverse complement strand
GCCAGACACCAGTTTTTACACTGCGAGACCACGGATACGGGGCCAGTGTATCACGCGGTGTGCCTGTTTACGTCCCAGCGGTGAAGCCGGTACCAAATTGTACTGCTTGGTGAACAGGGGCACATGTGTGTGAACAACTTGCCTAAGGTCGTTACCCGGCAGTGTCCTGGTGCGGAGTCGAACCTGCGCCCCTGAGTGACCTCAAGATTACAAGTCCGGCACGTTACCTTTATACTACCGAGTGTTCTCTAGGTATTGCGTAATAGCGGGATTTTTTATAGCACTTTGCGTCTCTTCGTAGGTGAGTTTAAGACACGTTAAAGGTGCTAAACAAAGTGAAAACAAATGAATACTCAATTCGTATCAAAACTGTTTGCAACAAAAACATAGGCTAACAGTTTGTTCTATCCAAAAATATTGTATGTAAAAAATTTGACAGTATTTTTTGTGCAACCGAAACAATTACTTGACCTCTTAGTCGGCGGACGGCGCTTGTTTTAACTGTTTTTTGGCGTTTATTATTAAAAGGATAGGAAACAGCGGTTTTGCTGGACCGACGGTGTGTTTTGTTGTAGGAAGTCGATTGGCTGGACGTGTCGATTATCAAAGATACGCGAACTGGGCGTCAAGCTCGCATTCCCAAGGTACAGTACGCTCGCACAGTGCGTTATCCATATACCGTGATCTAGTGCAGATGCTTACTTCTGATAAAAGTTTTTACAGGGACACTACAGGGCATATTCACCAGAAATTTGGACTGGTTAAAGACTACAGCAGATCAGCATGTGTTTGGGGGAATTCTGTTCAAAAGGGAACGTTATGGCCTCCATTTCTACTGCAACATACCGTGCACAAAAGCAGCGATCATTTATCATGAGATCTGGTCTTTGCCGCCACCTCTTGCCTAAAAAATTTCCCAAGGATCTGTAGGCTTAATGGTAAAAACTAAAAAGTCTCTTTGGGGAGCGACTTTTGCTGTGACACCGGCAATGCTGTAGGCCGGACTGAAGTATCGATAGCAAAACTCTTACCAGCAGCGAGGAATTATACCAGGTGGCGCTAAAAAAACGTCCCGAAATTTGCGTAACTATAACGGCGCGTATAATTTATGAAGATAAATTTCCTTTTGTACTTTTGTAGACCAATATGTACTCTTACTTGCTTATAAATATTAGTGACCTCGCTTATGACACAACTGAATGCCGCTTCGTGACGTAAAGCGAGTTAAAAATCCAACTACGGTATGTAAAGACAGCATTTCATCACACCGCATCAAAGCAACTCAAAATTTTCTTCGACACAACACGTCCGATGATGTCGTCAGCTCAAAAGAATAAATAGCGCATTTAACATATTGAATCCACTACATTACTCAGTTTGGGATATCTTGCAACAACTTGTCTGTGAAGGAAGGCATGAACCATTTGCATACTCGAAGATTCAGAATGTTATCTCAGACAAATGGCACGATGTCGTCGTCAGAGAGCCAGAATCTGAGAAACAGTATAGTCGTGGGAAAAGCGTTTAACAGCAGTGGCAAAGGAGAATGGAAGATCTTTTCAGCCTTTTTTTGCTGATTAGTTACTGATGATTCAGCCTACGTGTTGTGATGTTCTGGCATAGCCTGCGTACGAGCGGCAACGCAAATGATTGAACAGCTTGCAAAAATTGCTTTATGGCGTGTAACACTATTTTGTTTGTATTACAGCTAATACAGAAGTGTTATAAACGAAAATGCCTACACATATTCGTTGATGTTTGGTAATTACATAAATGCTTTTGTGCTGATTCATTTTTACCATGCGGCTAAATAACGCATGCAAATGTTCGGGACGTTTTTTGCGCCACCCGGTATACGAGGAGTAGATAGCAGTCGATGGTAGGTATAGGATGTAGTAATGAGCAAGAGCCATGAACGACCGGGATATGACACATATGCGACCGATGTCCATAAACAGACGTAAACGTCTTGTTTGGCGATGCTTCTGCGACTGAGTATACAAGAGCTAAGTCAGTCACCGGCTAAAATACATGTACGTCTTGGTTGCAAACAGAACAGCGTTTAGTAATCGTTCGTTCGACAGACATTGGCGTATAGACTTAGCCAAGGCCATAGGTACGTGTCAATAAAATTAAAATGTGTAAAATAAAGATGTTATTAATAACCGCGGTCCGCAGTAGAGTAGTATTTTTAATCTGACATTTGAAACCAAATTTTTAAATGGCACAACTTTTAACATAAACTGTTTTTACGTATTTAATTGCCTGTAATTCGGCGATACTCGCTATTATTGTGCGCTCTACAAATTTAATATACTGCCTCTACCAAAAAGAAATAAAATATTGTTTTCTAGAGCGTAGTTGATTTGGTGATTTAGATCATATAAAAACGTTGATAAAAATAGTGCAGTTGAAGAAGTGCGTTTCTTCACTTGGTACATGTAAATTATAGAGGGGCCTACTGTAAACTGATAACGTTTTAGCCAACATTTTTGACTTTTTTGTTTAAATTTGCTACGTTTTTTTTACTTTTGTTGACGTTTTGTCAATTTTAAATTTGAATTTTGTTTCAAATCTGCATTAAGAATCCTTTTCCAAACGTCAAAGTTTACAACGTTTTCCTAATCTCTTTAATTGGCGGGAAATGTGTCTGGCTTTATAACCTGCATGCGGCGAATGTCTCGTCCATTTCTAAATTATTGCGAGAGACTATAAATAGTCTAACTGCAGATTTGGTTGGATTAGTCTAATGTACTGATACTAAAATAGTCCGGATTTATTAGACGACCACTGACGACGATTAGACAGAAGAACTTGAGTTAGCTTGCTATTTATAATTTATCCCTACGTTCCAGTTTATGCTAGGTTAGGGGCTTACTTGCACGTTGTTCAGCTGTATCATAGGATTCATATATTCAGAACATTCAGCTCGTTAAAGCCGCCTGAAATTGAGTGTTTCATTTTGCTCATCATGATTAGGCCTATTTTAGAAATTCACACCAAAACAAAATGGTTTACTTTCTCATGTATACGGTGTACTGTACTACACTTGATAAAATCAGTCAAACTGGTAATGGGACTGCTGTTTATGACCTGGTATAACATCTGGCAAATCAGCTCGACGTTTCTGGATTTATTGTGTGTGTGTGTGTGTGTGTGTATGTGATACTGCGGCCAACCGCGGACAGTACATAGCTTTGAGCAAGGCTTGACGATCTTGTCTGTGGGTATATTTGCGCCGCGTTTACGCAACTCGTGACGAGCAGAGCTTTTACACCCTCCAAGTCAACTCTGGCTTATGTTTGCAAGCGATCAATTCTGCAGTGAATAATTAAACGATCGCTTTGTTCTGATATGAAATACTGACGTAAGACGAAATTCAGAATGCTAGTTCGGCCATAGGTTAAAAATCATGTTGTTAGTGGCGCCCTGGGTGTGACGTTGCAGGACCCGAGACTGCGTGAATCGCTAATGGTCGGCTCCACCGACTGTCCACTCGAGGACAAGATGGTGACCATTGCATACGGCATCGACATGGTCAACATTTCCTACATCAGCTTCGCCGCCACGTCTAAGTCCATAGCGCAGGTCTTTCGACGATCGTTTCGCCGTTTTAACGCCAAGAACATTTTCAGTTATATAATTTTGGCCGTTGGTATACCACAAAAAACTGTCGCATTTCACGAAGATTTGACGCGCGCATTTCTCACGAGCTTTCTGTTAATGCCCAAACTGGAATTCTGAATATTGACTTTAGTTAGTGCTGTTGAGGTGTTAATTTTTATAACAGCGTTAACATATGCGTTATATTTTGAACGATGCGTTAGCGTATCGTTGATAAGTTATGTAGATTCATCGATAATACAACTTTAAAAAAATGTTGTTGACGTTTCGGCAAACGCTGTTACTGTTTTAACTCATGAGTCTATTTAAAGACTAACGCATCATTGTATTGATAATATTGTAGTGGATGGTCTACATCGAGAGGGTGACTGGAATGACGACAGACGAACTCGTGACGGTGTCGCAGAACCGTGACAGTAGTGATGGAACGGCAACAAAACAATTTTTAATTTCTTGAGTATTATTTGATCGTCAGACAACCGCAGTTTAATAAAATTTTGGAACTCATGCTTTATAGAATTTATGCGCGTTAATTCTTTAACGCGTTAATTCGACAGCTCTAATTTTAGGGTATCGTGTCCTCGATGTGCTGCTCCGAATACATTGTGGTCAGCGAAATTTGTCTTTTTATTTTTATGCCTCCGCCCTACGCCGTTGAGCGCAGCCAAAAGCGTTTGAGCTGGACATGCTATTTGATCTTACGCTTTTTGAAGCAACGTACCCTGGCTCGACATGGGCAGCCAGTATAGTTTCCTCCAGGCCTGCGGCCGCATCGAATCACTGTCTGCTAAATGAATAATAAAACGATTGATTTTTCATCATTCATTCTGTACGAGAAGCCTGCCGTTTGCAACATTGACGCAGATCGATCCGCAGTATACGCTTAACTGATTTCCTGATTATTGACGTAGATTTCACACCACTCCCTCCATGAACTGGAGAAGTTCAGAAAGGTCAAACGCGTAAAAACGGTTAATTGCTTAAACGAAGAATTTCTCCTCTCCCGTCGCCTATTCTTCTGCTTACCCTTTTGTTTCTCTGACTTCTAATACATGTACTTGTTGCCATTATGCCTTGACGCAAAACGTGTAGAGACTGTTAAGCATAGTGTTCAAAATTTTTTACGTCCGCAGGTAACTTATGGGGTGTTTAAACGATCCAGCAAACGTCCAGCAAACTTCAGCAAATGTATTCAAAATACACGTGTTAATGCTGGACGTTTGCTGGATCGTGTAAACACCCTATTAAACACAAACGAAGATGTTGCGCAAATGTTTCAGTTTAAACGTGTAATGCCGTGGCTACACGCACCGATTTCCTCGTCCGAAATGTTATCCGACGTGGCCGGGCCTTCCGAGGTTTATAAACCTTGTCCGAGGAAATCGTCGCGTGTATAGCCGTAGCCACGCTTTAGCGGGGCATTACTGGTGATACTGGTTTTTGCATGGATGCAGGAGTGGGCGGCCGAACTGTTTCAGTATGCCACCAATCTACTCGCGCTGAACGCCAGCCCGCTCAGCTACCTGGAGAAATACTACACCCGGCTGACGCTCGTCACCGACCTCGATGGACGCGTTCCCGTCAAGAAGTAAGTCTGTTAATAGATGACAGGCGTTCTTTCTTTTTTCTTTCTGTGCGAAATAGATATTAAGTTGTAGCTAGTGTATGTGATATCGTATTTTCGGCTGCAGTATTGCCGATTCGTGAAAGTAAGACGAAGTTATCATCTATGGCGCGAATTTCACGTGAGCAGTCAATCGAACTGTTTAAACGGCTTGGTACGCTTTGCAGCAAAGCAAGTTGTTTAATGGTTAAAAAAACTAACAGTTTAAATTTCATTTTACGGCATTGCGGCGGCACGTATTTATCAATTGGATGTCGCGGATTGACGATTGCAAGCAGTTTCATGGTACATTTCCGGGCACGGTTAATAATGTACTAGAAACTTCAGTACAACTATAATGGTATTTGTTACTTATTTGGGAGTTTTACAGAGTTTCGAAGTTAACATTTTTTGTCTATTATTATTAACCATATATTAATTTTTTTACAAACGCATGTTTCTTATACAACTCGCCAAAATAAACAGAATAGCTATTTATTAGTACCGATTTGTAAAGTAGAATATCCGTGGCCACGGTCAAACTCGCTCAAAACAAGGGCCCACTATACTTCTTCTACAGTCCCGTACTTAATTATTAGTAATAATTAATCTACCCCTGTTTGTTTTGACTCATTTTGACAATTATCCGCCGTTGCGTGGCATCTATATTTGTGTAGAATGATAATATTAAAACGATACTGTGTAATGTGACTGATATGCTATAGCGTGGTGAAGACATTCGCTCAGAACAAAGACGATCGGAAGCGGGTCCGGCAGGCGATTGAAACCGCGCATCTCCTGACGTCATCGGTAAGCTGCTCTGACGTCATTCTCACGTCATTCTTACCTTGTCACGTGATTCCTCGCCGCCGGAAGCCTAATCCGTCCGTCGCGTGCATCCTTTATAGATTCATGTTGCGCCGACCCACATGACAGCACACGATGTGTTTATAATATGGCGAATGACCGACAAAGTCAAAAACAGAATTTGGTGGAATTGTAAACACTCGGAGACCACGACCTACCGCCGAAGTGTCGTTTTATTATCTGACGTTTGAAGTGCAACTAAGAAATCCTGGAAAGGTTTTCTTTTCTTTGTCGACAAAATTCACTAGTGTTACAGACATAAACGAAAAAACAGGTGGCAAAACGGCTCAGGACGTATACTGTAGATTGATTTAACCTTTTGTCACACGCAGTGGCGTCATTTCAGTAAGTCAACGGGGGGTCTATGTAATATTCGGAAGGACCTCAGTCTCTGTAACGTACTGTTGATGCAACAGTAACATGGTTTCAAAGGTACGATTCATATGAAAAAAATATTATCCTAAATTTTTGTTAGGGGGTTCGTAGACCCCAGCCTTTCCCTCTAAATGACGCCTTTGGTCACACGATTACATGACGCTTGGTATCACGCCTTTGAAGCGAGTATTTGACAATTATTGGTATTATGGAGGCGAGGGAAGCCTGTTAGGCGGCGGGGCGGCGTTGTAAAAATCCCAAGTTTGTCATAAATAAACGTACAATAGTTGCAAAACACCCTCGATTTATTACGCTATATCTGTAATATTATATCAGACCAATCGTCTGCACACCGGTCACACGTGGGGTGACGCTCTATCCGTCATCCAGGCCAACTATTTACAGCGTAGGCCCAGTTGCAGCTGTAACGCTCGTCTACGTCTTCTAGGTATGATGAAACCTCTACGCATACGAGCTCACTCAGGCGCCGGCGCTAATAATTGTTTTATCTGCGCCATCCTCGCTCGCTTGTGCCTCCGCATCTTTCCCGCCTTAATATCAAATTTGTGAACATATGCGGCTTCGTAAAATGAGAAACTGCACGTTGTTGTGGCGCAACGGCGACATGGACACGTACATAATGTGTCCAAATAAAGCCGACGGCGACGACGGTGGTAGCGCTAGTCGCAACGCGAGTTAGTCAGCGGGAGATTGTCATGTCGCCTCCAGCAGCGACGACGACGTCGGCAGCAAAACAATTACCTCGTCGTGATATTAGTTAGCGCAGTGGCAGCTAGGCCGGCGGTTGCCATGGTAACCGGTTGCCACGGTAACGGGGCCTGGAATTACCTGGCTTGCCTGCTTGCTTCTGTAGCTGGTGGATCGTGGCAGCAGCAGCCCCGAGGGGTCGCCAGCGTCATGCAGTCTTTTCCTCTCTGCGTTCCATTGCGCCGCGCGGCTTTTTAGCGTGTTTCGTTTGCTTCCGACGGCAGCGAATGCCCACTAGTGTTTGTGTCATTCCGTTGGACATTGTAGAAGCAATAGCCTACAGACGCGCCTGCACACACGTGGCGAGTCGTGATTCGAATAGTGTGTAGATCTCCGCATTGAATGTTCAGTTCAGCTGGTAAAGTAGCGTGGCATTTAATGTAGGATACAAGAGATCACGACGGCTGCGTAGAATTCGGCAGGATCAGTCACAGTGTATTAGACATAGCGCTATTGCCACATCATGGAGTTGTTTATACAAACTGATCCTTTGCCATGTTCATATAAAACTTTAACTGAGTAAACTGTATGCTGAAAGCCTTGCAGTTTTTCACCAGAGATCTCTACGCCAAATCCCCGGCATCTGTTGGTAGCAGGACTTTGTGAGAAACACTGAAGTTGCGTCTGCTGTGATTCTTGCATATGAAATGATCGACAGAAGGCGCTGTAACTGCAAGAGACCACACAGTGAGACTGGACAACCACAGCCCAGCAGCTCATGGCACCTTGAAGCTGGAAATCGCAGTGCGCTGCGGCTCCTTTGTCTGTCTTCTTTTGTTCAACTAGAAATACGTTTTGTGGAACGAGGTATCTGTCTCATTGCCACGCTATATAGCCTAGCAGCTGCGTTTCAGCGTTTGATGCTCTTGTGAGCCTACAGTTATCATGGTGCACGGGAGCTCGTAAGGCCGGCGTACAACTAGTTGTCCCAAAATTCGTTGCCATGGCAACAGGGGTCGTCAGGGGAGAAATTCAGATGACACCATCGGATATCGCTGGCCCGAAAATAGGGGGTAGGTGCAAACAGCGCGCAATTTTTTTACGGTGACCGAGTTATACTGCTTTGAAATTTCTATTGGCTGTGATGCAAAATTTTGCAACTTTTGAATGGTTGCTATGGCAACAGGAGTCGTTAGGGGGTAAATTTAAATGACTGTTAGATTGCCCGATCCCAAAAATAAGGGGTAGGTAAACACGGCGCTCAGTTATCTTTTACGGGGACCGAGTTATACCGCTTTGAAGTCCCCATAGGCCATAATGCAAATTTTTTTTTAAATGGGGGTAAAATAGGGAAAGAAGTTATCAGATTTTTATTTTAAACAAACTCAATTTTACTTTTTGGGCCATGAATCACTGTGCAAAATTTCGTTAAAATCGAATCAAAATTGCGGCCGCAGGAGTGTTTACAGACAATGTGACAGTGTGACAGAAAGTGTGACAGAAGTGATTTTATTATCTGTCTTGTGCTATGCTATAGCAGTTGGACAAATAATAATGTACAGATTCTCTTGCGAGTAATGTCGTACGTACCTGGCACATGTACATTAAGTGACGGAAACATCTGTAAAACTTTACCCGGAACCCCGGACAGAAATGCTGAAATCGTCGTTAACGTCTGATCACGAACTCCGTAACGATTAAGCTTATGACTGTATTAGCGACGATGAGGAACCTTGTCGAACGTTTTGCTAAAATCACGCAATACGGCATCAATTTGTGTCTTCTCATCTAACCTTTCGGGTAAGTCATGAGTGGTCAGTATAAGCTGGGAATCACACGAGCGACCTTTGCGGATCCCGTGTTGTGCTTTCTGTCCCAATGCACTCAGGCGTCGGCGTCATGGGGCCGTATTCAATAATACCCTCTTTACACGAGGATGCATACATGAAGCATACATAAAGCACATATGAAGCACATTTAAAGCAAACTCGAAGCCAGCATAGAGCACACGTCTTACACTCTTAGAACTGGCTTGATAACGATGTATACTGAATATGTGTGGTTCACGTGAGCTTTATGCATGCTTCCTCGTGTAAACGGGGTATAAGACATTGTTATGAATATCGTCCGTAGTCGTTCACGCAATAGGCCTATACTTGGGTTTGATAGGTCAGCGACAGGATTCCGCGAGGCATCTGAGTTGAGTAGGATGCTGGTGGTGGGTATCGCCTGATTGCAACGGACCACAGCTGTCTACGCGCCACAATGATGATGATGAGGTCTTGACCGCCAGAATGAATGAATCCGTGCTGAGGTATTAGCGTTAAACTAAGGCTGAAATTCCACTACTTCGATTTGTAGTCGTACAGCTGGTAGTGCAGCATGTTTTACAATAAATTTGCGACAAATCAAAGTAAGTGTAGCTTGAGTCTTTGACCACCTGGTCACAAGAGTTTTGCCTGATGTTGCCGAACGTTTTAAATGCAATTTTGTACTGGTTAATGGAAACGTCCAGAAGCGGCTAGTCGACCGTTTTAAATCAGTGGAATAATTTATCAGCGGTTACTCTACTGCAGCGCTGGTGGTTGCTAGTCGTCTGCGTATCAAAATGGTGTCCTGCGGTTAACCACGAGGAAAGTGGTTCTTGTGTCTGGGTGTAGGACATTTCCCCGTTGACGTGTTCCTCCAGGACGTTTTCCCCTCTCTATGCTGCTACATGAGAGTCGATCGAGCGCTAGATAGTGGCATAATTTTCAGTGTCATCATGGTGAAAGAATACAACAAACATCAGATGCTCTTGTATTACAATGCACAGTAGTGCTGACACTGTTGTAAGGGCGATGAACGTTAAGTATAGGAAATGGCGTTTGGGAGGGGGGTTCTGTAACTCCGAAATCCCTTAACCGATTTCTAAAAAAGATTGTCATCAGTGATCACATCGCCCACCCGACCTCACATGCAAAATTTGGTTACAATCGGTTTAAAAGAAGCGTGGCTGCTCATGCGCGAAATTCGCCGTTAGGCGTCTATTTTTTTTCCTGCGCACGGCTACAGGTC
>Ga0209671_1009424_pt1 | contig 10237 bp, 6 predicted proteins | sample WorMetHERISLAND2_2_FD_187401 | JGI IMG/M metagenome (GOLD analysis project Ga0209671, IMG submission 187401) | Marine gutless worms symbiont microbial communities from Max Planck institute for Marine Microbiology, Germany - Olavius geniculatus... | ecosystem: Host-associated > Annelida >... | reverse complement strand
ACGAAAAAGCTTTACAGTTCCTGAAACTAGAGTCTTCCAGGCAGTCGACGGTGAAAATTTGGAGATCCTAGCTTGGACCGTTTTTGCCTGATCCACCCGTGTGACAGACAGACGGACAGACAGACGGACAGAATTGCGATAGCTAAGACGCGCTGAAAGCATAGCTGCTTTCGCGCGTAAAAAGGGTCGCCAGCGGGGAGGACATTACATGCGTGTGATAAATAGACGCATTATTCCATCGCCGACGCCGAACACTCGGTGCACAGCTCGGCAAATTGGCTTTTGCGAAGCTCGATCGAGTGAAAAAAAAAACGATTTTTGTCGCGACCTCCAGTGCTTAGCAGCTGCAGTGTATGCTGGTATAGAGAGTTTGTGATACAGGACTAGCGGCGCATTGCATCGCCTTGGGATAACGACGCTAATGGAAGCGACCTTCTTGAGCCAATATGGAGGCCATCGAAAGGACGAAAACGTATATTGCCGTTACCGCAGCCAGTGTATTTTGAACTTATATCACTTTAGTATCTACAGTACGCACTCAACGATCGTCCACGGTGTTTAACTTCAGGTGCGCACGCAAAATTTTACACTGTGACTCAAAAAACATGTCATCACACTTTTGTCTACATTTTTTGCCGAATATCGATCGATTTTCTGAAATTCTTCCACTGGCGCACTCCGCGGACAATTTACGACAATGTACAGAAAACCTACAACAATATAAAACGATGTGTAGTGGTAAAGTGTAAACGTGTTTGTTTCAAGTTTCCTGTTTCTGCCAAGAATTGGCGATATAAGCTGACGTTTTTTTCTGAGACGCAAAGTATAAGCTTATAGTTGATATTGCAGACAATCTATTAGTCAGCTTAATGCTGTTTAGTTTTTACCGTCTGCGTATTTTTTTCTAAATTGCATATTCCTAAATTTAAAACTTAATACCATGCAGAAATGTCAACATCATTCTGATGAGTTTTTTTTCTCGCATCCTTTTTTGTTTAGACATCGGCTTAACATTTTTGTAATCGTCATCTCTTTAAATAGATGCTTTTTCTTGACTGCAAAGAAAGGATACTGCAGAAAATTGTCAACATATACATGAATTCATATTTTTCCAACACTCGTAATTTTTATCATAATCTTATACTATGAATATGTTGCACGAAAAAGTCGTAAACGAAACTGCACCAAAACGATCTAAACGCGACATTATGCGCTCGCAAAGATCTGAGTACAAGATTTCTGTTGATTTTGACGCTAACAGGTGGTTTACAGGCCTATTCTATAAGATATCAAATAAATTATTTTTGATGTGCAGCTTTCTGGAGAGAGTGCAGCTACGCTACTCGTGGCACGTGGCTGTATTTGTGCAGTAATTCGTCTCTGTCGCTGAACATTTCCACTTTTGGAACTTCGACGACTCGTCTTTTTTTTCTCCGCCGCGTCGACATCATCAAGTTTTCTTTTCGGATTAATGCCTATCTTAGAGACGACGCCTGCAGTGCTATAGCTGTGCTATCAGACTGGCTGTGCGGATGGGTCCCTGATTGATAGTTCTGTCTCAGACGGGTTACAGACAACGACGGACTCTATCGGAGGACTATTTTCCAGCCTAATTCCGTATGCGCCGTATCCGGCGTTCGCCCATCAGTCACGTTGTCTTCGATAATTTGTAGATTACCGCGGTATCGCGCATCACTAATTCACTGCCGGTCACTTAGTTTCAGTTAGTCGCTGATCGTGTCGAATGGTCGCTTGTAATTGGCTTGTCGAACGCTGAGATAGTTACAGATTGGACTTACACCCAGAGAATTATCACAAAATTACCGATAGATATTGTGTAAGTACAATAAAATGAAATAAAAACAGCTTATATCTAACAGACTGCACTAATAATAATAATCCTCTAGAAAAAATATATCTACTGAACTAGAGTAAATTTTGACACCGAATTTGTAATGCTAGTAATGGATTTAAGCCGCATATACAGCGAATATCATTACCATATTTTGTTTGATTTAAAATTAGAATATATTTTCGAATATATTTTTCAATGTGGACATGCAATTAAACTGCAATTACTTTTGACTGAAAATAACCGCGTTAATATGTAGGTTTTACTAGCGGTTTTTTGCTGTTTATATATTTGATTATTTCTTTAAAAATACGACGTTATTTGTAATGTCATCGCTAGTCGTTGCGGTATTAATTAAGTTTTGCTACAATATTACAGTCTTTGGTAACGTTTTTTTATGATGGCCCATGATAAACAAAGCATTGAAGACAAAATGCATACGCGAACACTTCTCGTGCAAAGATTCGGAGTAAAACGACAAGTGGCATGTACGCCACCTTAACAGTGCGATTTTTAAATCTGGCGAAAGCGAAGTGAAAGACTTAATTGTTTCAACGCTATTGTCTGTAAAGAATGTAAGAATAGCCCACGGCGTGTGAAATCAATGCACCAGCAACCTTTAAACGTTTTGGAGACTTTTGGCGTGTAACCGAGTGACGCAGAAAGAGGGGGGACTGAAAAAGTAGGACTGGAAAATGACGGATCGGCAGCAGCTGAAGCAGTGACGGAGAAGAGAAGCTATTAATCTCAAACTAACAGACAGACAGACAGACAAGTAAGTCACAGTGGCTGGGCATCTTGACGTGACATCACATATCCCACAGCCAGCCTCTGTAGCTGCATCATAGGACTGAGTTTACGACACAAATCCCCTTCACAACACCCCGCCCCTACGACCAAGAAAGCTTAGTACAAAAACTCCCACCAAACTGCACCTGGAAAACGGATCAGATCAGTATTAGAAGTTTTTGCTAACCCGCTTTCGTAAGTAGGTTTAATATCGCCCGACACACGTTATAGCTTACATGAAATCGATTTGCGTGTCGATCGCGCTTCAGTTGCAACTGGAAATTTAGACAGAAACCAAAGTAAAACTGCCCGGCTCCGTAAGTCCAAGTGGAGCAAAATTTAGGGGGTTGACATTCTCCTCGTAGCAATGTCACGTAGCTCGAACGCAATCGCATCAGACTAAGCAGCACGTGTAGATTTAAAAATACCACAAAGTCTTGGACCACGGCTGCTGATTCGTTAAGTCGTCGATTATAGATGTTGTAAAATGCCTTTCTCTTTAAAACTCCTTAACGAATCACGCTGAAATTTTGCCTTAATTTATTTCAGGTAGGCCTAATGTCCGTCCTTCCCTCAATTTTGATCTTGGTCCGTTTGCAGGCTTTAGAGAACGAATAAAAAACGAAGTAGCACAAAGAAAGCAAAAACATAAAATTTGCTGTTGCTACCGTACGAGCGACCTAATAAAATATGACAAAGAAAACGGGAAAAGGGTTCTGTCGCAGGACAGTTTTGTCGGAGGGCGTTTGTCTGTATGTCACAGGCCTATAGGCCTATAGGTCTACAGCCGCCAACCGCACACACGACATGATGGAAGTCGCACTTAGCGGCGCACGATCCACAGTTGCACAGCTCGCCAGTTGGTGCTTGCGGGCAGAAGATTCGCTGAAGAAAACGGCAAATATTGTGAGTAAGAACTTTCGTGTTACATGCCCGGTATTATTACCAGCTAATACGTGCAATTTTGACGCAGACAAGGCACTTTATCTGTTATATAATTATGCAATTTGAAAAAAACAGGTCGCATTTCTATTTTACTTGACATTCGCGCTGTTGTAATTATGTCGATTTTATACATAGCTTTTGACAAAATGGTTAGCGCATTAGTAGGCTCAAAATAAAAAAAAAAACTTTGTACGTTATATTTTTCCAAAGATGTTCTAAAACGGCATGATAACATTTGACTGTCTTGATAAATTGCTTAAGCCATTTTTCTGATATTAAAGTATTTATTTGAATTGAGGTGAGGTAATTTTTGTTGTTGCAAATTGTTCCTGGTGTATTTCTGTCGAAAAACGTCTGACGGCTGACAAAGTTATTGCATCAGTGACGTAATAATTGACTGTTTTAGTCACGATGGTTTCGAAGAATACTTTTCGCGTCCATCGATGCAATAACACAGATCAGATTAATGCGAATGTAATAAAAGGCGCCATCTGGCCAGCAGTGGTGGAATCAATTTTGTTACTCGAGTAGCCTACATATTACGCAATATTAGGCCTACGCAAGCGTCTGGCATTCGCGGGAATTATTTAATGTCAAATAATAGAAATATACACTGTGTCCCAAAAAGCATTCCCGATATTTTCGACTGTAACTCGAAAACCAATAATCAGGTTTTGATAATTTTTGGTACGAATATTTCTAATACAACTTGACATTAAATGATTGTTTAGTTTTCTACCTCACCCATTGTGTGCTTCGGCACTACCTAGAGAAAGCAGATCAAACGAAATATGTGTTGAAATAAACAGAAAACCTAAACAACATCCCCGACATTATCGATCGTAACTTTAAAAAAGATTAACAGATCCTAATAATATTTGGTAAAAATATTTTTGACACAACTGGTTATTAAATAATTGTTTTAATTTTTATTTCGCTCAACGTCTACTTTTGCACTACCTGGGGAAAGCAGACCAAGCATAATATGTGTTAAAATGAATGGAAACAGTGTCAATAAATGTCATCTGTCCTAATCTGTTTGCCCAACAGCCGGTCTATTACAAGGTTTGACTGTCATGCAGCAGTGTGTCTACCGGATGAAGTTTAGGAATGTTTGTGAAATCAAGAAGCGATTGGTACAGCCTGGATTGGTCTGGAGCAGAATTTTATCGATACTGCCGTCAATGAATGAAGAAAGCGTCTCCTTGCCTGTGTTCGCATAGTGGGCCAACACTTCAAGCAATTTTACTGTAGGCAGTTGAAAAATGGACAACTGAATGAATTGTTAGCCAAAGTGTCAGAAATGTAAACAAAATGTGTTTATACGCGTTATGTTAATTAAAGAATCATATCGCATCAGATAAAAAAACCTAAACAGAAAACCTAAGATATTTTGCTGGTTGTGGTTTCCCCGGGTAGTGCAGAAACAAAAGTTGGGTAAGATGGAAAACTAAATAGTAATTTGATGCTAAGTTGTGTCAAAAATATTCCTACCATCGAATTTCTTTATGGTTTCAGCCACTGTATTCAAAAATGTGACGTGCGTCAAAACGAATCATCGTCTACCATACGGAACAGAAAAAAACTAGCGAACATAAATAAGAAAAACACGATTGGCGTGAACAAATAAACAAAAAAATTACAAAAATGGTCTAGATTGGCGATTGCTTTGTTATGTACTGCTGGTAAGTAGGTATGTAAGAAAGAAAACATTTATATAATGCACCTAAAAACCAACTGAGCCGGCTTAATCTTGCGCACTCCATCCGTGAGGGAGAAAAGAAGAGAAACTGAAGAGAAAAAGACTTAAAAGACTTGCAGAAACAGTGACTTTTAGCCGATAATGGAAGGTTGACAGCAGGTCTAGTATCACAGGATTAAAACTGAGTGTGATTCAATGGACTGGTCCTAAGGCTTCGAAAGACTTTAGCGCAACGAATAGAACGTGCGTATGTGACATGTGGCTATGACGGGATGTGATGGAAAACTATTTAGTATCCTGAACGACAGTCGGTCTGTCATCTTGTATCGCTTTATAAAAAAGCCGATGGGTCTATTACCTGTCTAATTTTCGTGGTTGGCTTTAAAAACGTAGATCGTAGGCTACACTACAGTTCTTATAATAGATTATCACAAAGAGAAAAACCTTGACAACTTTAAGAAATTGGTGGCTAAAAAAATTACAAATCAGCTGCAGAAACAATGAGGTCAAACAGAAAACGCAACAAACACTTCTAAGCAGCCGAGTACCGCGTATAGTACGAGAAAAACGATTAAAGTGGCTCGGGGACGTAAAGAAAAAAGAATCACCAAAAGAGCTTATCCGTAAAGAAAGATCAAAACGAAGACCGTCAAAAAGAGACGGATAAACTAGGCTACGTCTAAGAAAACCTTTAAAAAACGGCTGTAACCAAGTTCGGCCAAACATCAAAAAAGCAAAGAATATCATTGTGGGGCATTGCAAAAAAATACAAAGAACAGTGGAAAGTGTACATAGCACTGACAGCTATGACTGAAAGCAGTTGGATAATAAATAACTGACTTGATTGTATGCGAATCTGTAATAGCTATTCAAGGTCATCCAAGTTTCAATGCTAATCGACAGCGCGAGTGCAACTTTCCATGAGGCCTAGAGATCAATAGCAACCTTGGTCATAATATCTTGCCTTTTTTTAGAAATGTTGCAAGTGTTCATTTGAAGGGTTAAATGAAAAATGGACTAAGTGTCATATAAAAAGTACAAGGAAAAAGTGAATTAAATCTTTTAAAAAAACTCAATTTAATGGACGTAGCCCATTTTTCCGTTGTACCCTTCAAAAACAGACTTAGTCCACTTTTCGTTTGGATCCTTGGTTTCGCATAGCTTACACGCCAAATTTGGAACTTTACACATTAATGTTTGGAGCTTTAAAATGCGGATGTACGGACACTTCTTCACACGACAGTTAAAAACGCAACAATTAATCACCGACATATAATTTCCCCGACATTTAAACACGCGACCGTTAATCACTGCATAATCAGACATTTAATCACGCGACACTTAGCACACGACATAATCACAGTTACACGTATAAAATCATAATTTATAAAAAAAAACATAAAAGTCTACGGGCACGTTAACAGGTTGACACAATCAATGGCTTTAGGACAAAAGATTTTGGCATTTTGTTTTTATTTTACTGCGTCACGTTCTACACGTGCACCAGCAATTTCCTGCTGAAACGACGAACGTTGCATTTGAAGATCTTTTTCGATCCCTTGCACAAAAGTACACAATGTTCAATGGTGACACTGAAAAAGTACCTGCAGACCAAAATGCCAACCTTTAACTGCATTCGTTGTTTTTTTTCAAAGCTCGCTGTCCCCGTTCTGTAATTTCCACGTTCTTTCCTCGTTTCTATGGAAAACATGGCTGAGTCGTAATGTTCGCCACGCACGTCTGTCTCCATAGGCATGTTCGAAAATGCACAATCGATCACAGGTCGGTGATTAATTACTGTCGCGTGATTAAATGTCGGGCGATTAAGTGTCACCGAATCAAAATGCGGGACCCTATGGACTAATTATTCGTGTATACTCTGCTGACTTTAGAAGTAAGGGCCTATGCGTGTTTCTTTCTGCCGTTATTTATTCGGTGATTAATGAGAGAGTGGTCCAAACATCTAGGCTACTACAGGACGATAGAATGTAATTAAATCATATAGGAACATTGCATGCGGCGGCCAGATTATGAGGAAGCCATGAAAGTTGATCAGCTGATAATGAAAACACGGGATTGGCATGAGAACTGGCAGGTTTTAATGAAAGTATTAGACGAACGAATGCACGGTCCAGTTGACAGACACGATATTCGTTTTTTTCTTAATGTCGGGATAGTGTTTATCTCTCGGTATCAGTTGATCTCAACATTTACCTGTGTTACATAATATTATTGATGCATTACATTAACTAGAAAACAGTCATAGCCCGCAGGTACCTTCGCCAAGGCAATGTTATTCGCCAGGTGGCGTCACCATCTTCGGTTTTGCACCGGTTCCCTTATGCCCCCTTTAACGCAATGGTAACGAAAATTTCAAAGTAATCCAGAATCCAGGATTCCTGCCGGATCACCCCCATAATTGAATCACTGCTAGTTTGTACCATTCCCGACATACCCTTAAAATTTAAGAAAGATCCGTCCATAACTTTTCGAGTTATCTTGCTGACTCTTAGACAAACAAACAAACAAAAAACGGCAAAAACATTACCTCCTTGGCGGAGGTAATTAACCTATCGCGTGAACATTTTTTGCAGTTTGTCCAATATGACCGTAGTTGCGTCATCGTGATTTTTATTTTTCGACAGTATATGGATACACTTTGGTTATATTATTTTTACCGAAAAGATAGTTTTTATTAGCCTTCTGCGCCAAATGGATTATCACCTGTGGCAATGTGCGTAGTTTATACTTTAACTGTCCAGCTTAACGTTTTACCGTTCTTTACTTGTTGATTTAAAAAAAGCTTGTGGCGCAGTGTGTTTTAACATTGTGCGATCTTGTCACTTGTCTTTCATTTTTTTTCGGAAAAATGACTTGCTACCTGAAACTACAATTTCTCTGTTAATTTCTAGCTTCTTATGTCTTTTTTGCACGGACAGACAGACGGGCCGTGCAATGCACAATGCGGTCTCCTATAGAGTAGGCCGCAATAACAGCGAGTAAGATCGGCCCGCAGTAATGGTATATCGGAACCCATCAATAGAGATATTTCTCTCGACATAGCGCGCTAGTGAGCATTGTTGGTCTAATTACGCTTTACGCTGCAGCGGATATAGAACAAAATGAATTGTGGGGTGTTTACACGATCCAGCAAATGTCCAGCAATTTACGTCTATTTTGAATACATTTGCTGGAAGTTTGCTGGACGTTTGCTGGATCGTGTAAACACCCCATTAGGCTAAATAAGTGTTGCAGCGACGCGTGGCGCCCGCTTAGAAGTCTTCTCTCTTGCCTTAAAAACTGCTCGAAGTGTCCCAAAAGTTGAAGGATGCGAACACAATAATTGTATCAGCACTCCGCAGTGGTCGGTTCCATTTAAACGACATACGGAAGCGAGGCGCAACTACCCATAGACTGTAGCCTATACTCGACTGATAGCTTGAGTTTGGGAACTTAAATCAACGGTAGATTGTCGATTCCGTTAATATCGTGGCCAGAATACGATAAACGCGATGGCTGCATGGCAGCATATCCGTCCAATCGTCATAATTCGGTAATGAACATGTCGCATCGTGTCCCTTCTATCGATTACCGATAAAAAAACTTCTTTATCGTGATTTTGCTTATAGCAGTCTACTCTTGTTGCAGTTTTTTTGTGTATGAACGCTATGACCGTCATAAAAAACGAAAAGCATGCAGACAGTTTCGAAATTTAAGCCGAGCCGCGTAACTTGCAAGTTGCCATACTGTAACAATTCGTTACAGTACTATTACAATTTGCGAAATTAATGCATAAGCAGAAATTCATACCGTTGGCGTGATTATCATTTTATATGCAGTTTGTGGCCAAAAGTCTGAAAAGCAGTTTCGAGATCGAAAAGTCAGTTTGATCTAGGTTTAAAAATAAATTAGTTATTGTTTAGTTTTACTTTGCTATTCTTAGCGAGAAAAAATCCTGCTTTAGTGACATCATGCAGAGTAGCCACGTTACCATTAAGCCACACGGTCAGCTGCATAATGTTAATGAAGTCAATTAATACTAGACAATTTGCGTTTTAGATTCTTTCCGACCACGTTGTCATAAAATATATCATAAAATTGCTGAATACACGTCAAGAAGCTGCGATTTCTCGACGACATGGCGATAACGTGCTGGCTTCACGGCTAATCTGCGGGATTAATGCTAATCCACGACCACCGGTGATAACTAATCCGTGCCCTCGAGACTCACTACGACGTAGACTACAGTATTTTACAGCTTCTCGCGGTCCTATCGACATGGATCTGATAATGTGATATTTGTTGTACAAGCCGAGGTATAGCCCATTTTGTCTTAAATTTTGTTGCCATGGCAACAAGGGTCGGTCGGGGTAAATTCAGTTAGTAATATTTGATGGCCCATTTCCGAAAACTCCCCCACAGATGCAAAAAATCTCGCAGATATCTTTTACACATCAAGCCGAGTTATAGCCAATTTTGTCCCAAATTTCGTTGCCATGGCAACGAGGGTCGGTCGGGGGATAATGCAGTTGGCGGCATTCGATGGCCCATCTCCGAACCCCCCCCCAATGAACGCAAAAATCTCCCAAAAAATCTCTTACGAAGTCGAACTATAGCCAATTTTGTTTCAAATTTCGTTGTCGTGGCAACGGGGGTCAATCGGGGGTAAATATACACTGTGTCTCAAAAAAACCGGACCCCTATTATGTTTTGAAATAACTCTAATAAACTGTGCCTAATAATAATAATGATTAGCTTAGAAAATCGTCAAAAGGTACTCAATATCGTAGGACGTTACGGGTTTAGGATATTTCATAAAACGGGGTTAGGTTAGCTTAGGATATTTCCATGGTAACCAGAGAGCGCCATTTATAAACTGTATAAGACAGCAGACGACGCTAGTCGAAGAAATGGGGTTAAGTAAAGAAGATCGTATTTTAATTAAAAAT
>Ga0209671_1009423_pt1 | contig 10238 bp, 6 predicted proteins | sample WorMetHERISLAND2_2_FD_187401 | JGI IMG/M metagenome (GOLD analysis project Ga0209671, IMG submission 187401) | Marine gutless worms symbiont microbial communities from Max Planck institute for Marine Microbiology, Germany - Olavius geniculatus... | ecosystem: Host-associated > Annelida >... | reverse complement strand
AAAAGCAGAACAGTTAAATATATTGCAAAAAACTTCAAATAGAAGGCGTTGGCTTTTATTAGCTCTGGCTTCTATTAGTACAAGTTACCTTGACCCCAGCCTATATCTGAGACCCAGCATCTATTCAGAACATGACCTCTATTCGAAGAACGTTTGCATAAATAATAAATTCAATAATAAATTTCTAGAAAATGCTGGTCTTGTATTAAGTTGCTTTTACAGCTAAACAGTTACTTGCATAAACAAATTATTTTTTTTCTGCTAGAAATTTTTTATCCCCTTAACGTTCTGTCAATATTGTAATTGCAGTCGATATTTTGCTATGACAAATTAACTCTCACTCATTCATTTCCTCATGCATTAATTCATTCGCCAATACCAGTACCGAGTTCAGTTTAGCAGCCAGCTGTCTGCGGGTTTCTGAGTGATAAGCTGCTTGTTGATAATAGAATCCGGGATGCTGGGTCTGTATGGCCGTCAGACCACCGAGTTTAATTGCCTCGTCAAACAAGTCACCAAAGAGCTGAAACCTACGTGTACAAAAATACACAACAAACCGCAGTCGAAACGACTTCCAGCCAGTCAACATCATGATGGTGGATCATCTACCTTCAGCATAAATACAGTTTCTCAACTTGGGCTGCATTCCCAATGCAGATTCACAAACAAATTAAATTTTAAAAAATAGTCTTAGATGAAAACACGTGAAGCATACACCAGCTGTTTGTAAACCAAACAATATAACTACAAACACAGTTAAATAATAAAACACAAATTTAAAAAATAAATATGATAACACACAGATGATGAACAAAAAAATACACTATTCCATTTGAGTGCCCTGATATCTGTACAGATAGAGATTTCTTTCACAGAAGAAACAGTCCCGACATTATGTAACAAAAGCTATTGAGATACCTTACCTTACCTTACCTTACCTCCAGAGTGGACAGGCTCTTACACCTGCCCAGCGCTGAGGCCGTATCAGCTCGGCCCAATGCGCGTCCCCGAATGTAACCAGAAGGTTACAGGTAGCGGCCATAAAGCCGTAACGGCTGTGAAGCCGTAAATAAATGGCTGTAAAGCCGTAAGTAGACGGCTATAAAGCCGTAGTCAGCTGTGAAGCTGAAACCAGCACAAAAGAACTGGTATCGTGTAGCAATATGCCTACACGAATCTGGTCAGCGCTCAGTCACTCCTCGCTTCCAGATTTTAGAAATCTTTCGGGTCATCAGTGCTGAGCCCCACCACCACGGCAAGGTGGCTGACCTCGGTGGGGAAGCTATTGAGATAAGTTAAATGTCTTTTTTGCAAGTGAAACCGATGATGCTTAAACACAATAAAAAATTATATACTAGAACGACACTTTGTTAATGACGAGAATGTATGTACAAATGCATACTGTTTAGACATCCAGGCAAAGTGTTCAAATGCCAAGTCGGCAACGCCTATCTTTGCTTTAAAGGAGTCGACATGCCGACGAAACTGCGCAATGGCATCAAGTGGAGTGTTGAGTTGAAACAACAAACGACATATCTGAAAACAGTGCATTCTAATGTGTGATTCAAAACAAAGTAAAATAGTGCGTAACACTGAACAAAAAATTTGGGATTACAGGTTAATTACAGCCAAACGCCTTGGCATGAAAACATTCGCTAACAGCAGTAACGATAACATAAGTAAACTGTCACTAACTATAATCATCTCAAGATCAGCCATAAAACTAAAGTATGTGCTCAGATTATGCAAAAATGTGACACAAATAATGCTAAAACATAGAGACACAAGCACGTGAATTCAAGTACATGATCAGTCAACACTGCTGCCTGAGGCAGACATGGTGGCCAGTGGAAAGAAAATTGCTATACGTAAATTATAAATAACGTCTTCAGCTTCCATATTTTACTCCAAATATGTGTGTAAGAAACAAAGCATTAAAAAACTGGTGTGCCTTGTAGTTGATGAACGCAGCAAATGTCTTCACTTCAAGCAGGTTTGAGTCAACAATACGAAGCTCCATCAGCTGAGAGTAAGCTTGCTTGAAATGCCTGCACACGTGCAGTAACAGCTCACATTACTAGAGCAGCTTTGCTGTGTAAATAGTTGAATTACCTCCTTCAGTGCAAAGAAACTATGCACGCAATTCACAGGCCAGTCAAGAGAGGGGAGATAAAGGGGGTGGGGTAAGTTATCCCAGGCCCCACAATGTTTGGGGGCCCCGCCGTCACTCGGAAATATGAAGTACATCAGAATGCACCATAAAAAATTTTTTAAAATTGTCTCCCCAAAAGGGCCCTGCTGTGGCTCTTGACGTCACTGCCAATTCAATCTCCAAATCTGCAACCATTTATTGTCATTCTGTTGAGAACTAAAAATAGAACTATTCACAACACCATATCATTAGCATGCTTGTTGCTGCTTGTAACTGTAAAAGCAGGTAAACAAACACTAACTTCACCAATTCATCACCTTCATAATCATTATCATGACGATGATGATGATGATGAAGGACGAATAAACTTTAGCATGGTGTTAAGTCCTGAGACTACAAGGACATGTAACAATAAGCTTAAACAGTGAAGTCACGTAATAGTAGTCAGTGCAATGAGACGTTCTTAGTCATGTCTGTAAGACCGGGCAAAAAGTTCGGTTTTCAGTCTGCTGCGGAAAACTTGCAACGACGGTGATGACCGGCCTGACTCCGGCAAAGTGTTCCAGACTGATGCAGCAGTCGCTGGAATGATGCAGTCACCAATGGTAAAATGCACAGTGCATGAAGCGACCAGCGCCGATGAAGTCGAAGAGCGCAGTCATCAACGTGTGTTAAGGTGTGACACGCGCTGAAGATCTGAAGCCAGGTAGCCAGGTGCAGAGCCGTGGAGGCAGCGATACACCAGCATTGCCAGCCAGAACGAAACGCGTTCTGGCATCCGAAGCCAGTGTAATCTGCGCAGTAATGGCTGAATTTGGTCCTGACGACAAGCTTTGAAGATCAGCCGTGCAGCGTGTGTTGCTCTAATGAAATTTAGTCCGTTACAATGCATGGGAAAAGTCGACGACAAAGTTCACGACAAAGTCCGCGACAAGTTCACAACAAAGTCGTGGACTTGTCGTGGACACAAATCATGTAAGTCGGTGACGTGATTTGTGTCATGGACTTTCATAATTTGTGTCCACGACAAGTCCGCAACTTTGTCGGGAACTTGTCCCGGACTTTGTCGCAAAGTTGGCGTAATGGAATTTGGGCATTAGGACTCTGAGAAAATATCCTATATCATTGCTGTATAGTGACATCCAAGCAACAAATCAATTTGCAATAATGTATTTTCTGCCAGAAGATAACTGCAAATACAAATTAATCTGAAACTTATGACACATTAATTATTAGACTTTGTCAACTTCAAGCCGGGATACAAAATATGCATGGACACAAACTTGACAGCGGTGTGAGGATCTTGCTTCAGTTCGTTGAAGAATGCAATCTTGAACTGATGACGTACAAATAACAACTGCACGCACCAACACACAATCAGTGCCTTCAGCAAAACATAGCAAAACAAACCAAGACTTCACACCTGAGGCAGATCAACAATAGCAGGCTGTCAGACATTTTTTCCATACAAACTCTCCTAGAACAATTAACTGTGTGAACAAATCTCTGATATGCCAAAAGCAGACATCTACCTGCCGGTTAGTACAAGATTTCCCCAATGCAGTTTCATGTCGCTTCATGCTAAAGTGGACACTTCCCAACCTACTGTCAAGTTTCACGTCCACAGAGCTTAACTCGGCAACAATATTGCAAGAGCATGGTGACTGAGTTAAGCATTGTGAACATCTAAATCACAACAAAAATAATGTTATAAAGTCTAAAAGTATAATCTAAAACACAAAGCAGCTGAATATCTGCAGACAACTTAACATAAACAAACTCAGCCAAATTTTACTTCAACATCAACTGCCCAATATCAGCTGCTACACTGCATTGTGGTGGACTAGATATATAAGACAACTTGCTGACAAAATGCAGCAGTGAAAGTAACTCTGCAGCAATCACCTGATGTGTGGTTTTGTTCAGGAAGTCTCTGTGTGATTTGACACGCCTTGCCTCGGCGTGGTAATATGCCTGAGCTAGCTCATAGAATGCATTCTCCAACCTTAAAGCAACAGCATAAATACAACTGCACAGTATATCAACAGTGTATATCATCCAATACAGCACAATCTACTCTGCAGACATAACAGTGAATGTCTGTGTCTCTGCAGTGGTAACTTCTGTCGAGAAATCAAACAATCTCCTTGTTCTATAATCTATATGCATATACAAATTTCAAATTTGTTAACAGCTACATTTCAGTGAAAAAATATATAAACAGATTTCTATAATTATGGCACACAAATATTCCTCCCTTCATTCATTCATTTCTTTGGATTAGAAAACTCGGGTCCATACACAGAAAACAGTTATATAAATACGTAGACAAAATACGCACTAAAAAACATAAACATGCACAAAATAGATTATAAAGCAAAGTGATCAGTAAAAGTGATCACAAGTTGAACAAAATTATGCACTTCACTAGAACACTGTCACATGCTCTCAATATAAATGAAAGCTTGCACTGTGAATGAGTAAAAAATTATTAACAAGCAAACAAGTGCACAGCTTTGCATGGTCATTAAGACTAAATACCGAATGGTGTATCCAAGCAGGTGATCAGTTAATGGCAGAACAAAGAGTGATTTGGCGGACAGATCACAAGCATTGCAGAGGCTGGCTGCTCTCTCACTGGCTACAGCATCTTCCCCCGGTGGCAATGGTGCATTCTTATGCACTAAAACTACACAGATTCTTGTTCCACGACCAGACAGACTGTTTCTGTCAACATAAACATCAGACATTATGACAAAACACTCTCAGTCCGACAAAACACTCAACCAGAGTTTCCATAGTTTCCACATCATGAATTTCAAGTGAGCAATGTAATATGAAAACTTAGAGAATACAGTAGGCAACTAAAAGAGCCACTGAACAGTGAACATATCTCGCAACTAACAACTCATTTAAATCAGTCAGTACAATAAGTTCCAAAATTAAATAAAAATGATTCCAGAGAAACATGCAAAACTTCAGAAAACTTTATATATAAGTAACATTAATGACATAAAAATGGTTGCCAGCAGTGGTGGATCGAAGAGGAGGGGCAGGGGTGTGGCCCCCCTATTGATAAAAATAAAACAACTGAAAATTCTGCATAAAAATGCATTGTTTTTGCATAAAATTTTCAAAAGACCCCATCCCCTACCCTTCTGCCCCCTATTCCAAATTTCTAGGCTGCCAGTGATCTTGTTAGTTAGAAATGTCCCACTGTCCAATGTAGCCAATAAAAAACAATTTAAGAAAAAAAGAAATAAAATCTACAGCTGTTAGTTGCAATACAAGCAAGACTACTTCCTCTCTGAGGGGGTGACCTATAGAGAGCCCTAGCCAAACGCAAATGTGACTATGTGCTTAGGAATTTGTCTAAGCCGAAAGTAACTATGCATTTGATTCTGTTGAAACAACACAAACTCTTAACAAAATAGTCATGACAGTGCTACTATATTTCACCTAACGGTATATGCAAATGTTCAACTTAATACCTTAGAAGTTTCTAAAGCATCATTCATGACAAAAAAACTTTTAGTCAATCAGTCATCCACCGCCCTCAATTTCACATCGACAGCAAATATATAACAAAAAAAAATAAAAAGTATCAGTATGACATTCACCTAACAATTTCAACTCTGGTAGAACACTCCATCTGCCGTTCCTTCCACATGGCATCATCCCAGTCCAAGTCAAAGAATAAAACAACAACAGCAGGAATCTTTTCCAAATGTTTAATCATCCACGACGACTTCAGAATGCCCTTTGGAATGTACCATTCATATGACGGACGCTGCAGAAAAAAAACAAATCATACAAGACTTACATAAATATGGTCTCACAACTTGTACACTGACCTACACATATGATGAAATCCTACATCTGTACAGTATCCGACAGACAGCTCAAAAGCAAAATGGGGACAACAGAAAACGATATAACTTAAAGCATAAAAGCTCACTAGCTAACCTATTAACTATATCATCAAAATGGTATGGCAACACTTGACACAGGACACTTAATCGCACGACAGTTAATCGGCGACATTTCATTGGATGACAGTTCATCGCGGCGACAGTTAACCAGAACGACAGTTAACCGTGCGACACTTAATCGTGCAACATTTAATCGGGCATATGAATAAATTGACACAAAACAGTGACAGAACAGGCTGACATTGAAAATGATTATTTCCCGCAAACTAAACTAAACTGCTTAATATACAGTTGGCTTACTGTTTATGTAGTATTCACATGTGTGCATACTAGCCAACTTATTAGTTATAATGAAAAACACATAGTAAAAGTACAACCTATTATTCTCAATCAACTTGAATGGTTTAGGTGTGCATAATGTTCGTGTAGTTCAAAGTTCATAGGGATTTCAACACCAGAGTTATTTAAGAGTTCATGTGAAACTTTTAGCAATGCCATCAAAACACTTAGCCTACGGTGTCAGCTGTGATCTATAAAATCTCAGCTGACATTCCAGGCTTTGGCTCCTGTGGCAAAAAAGTTCACGCTCTTCCCATGCGAGTTAATTTAGTTCCATGCAAAAAATAACGTCGTCATTCTTTAGAATGAGACTTATACTGCTAATAATTATCGTCTGTTGATGCGAAATTAAAATGCAAACCTTCATAAAAGTTGACTTATATTCAACCTCCTGCATAAACATTGCCTTGCATGCAGCATAGATCAGTACAAAGATTTATTAAATAACTTCCGACGAGCTAATGCTCAGTATTTTTAAAGTAAGTAAATTATTAGTAGTATTCATGTAGTAGTATATGCTGCAGACGATCTTTGTTAAAATTGTTGTTCTTGTTGTAGCTACTGTGGTTTTTAATAAAATAAAGTTGTTTGGTTGTTGTTGTGATAGCCAACCAACTCTTCTTTTCTCATCAGAGATGATACGAGAAGAGTGAGTCATTTGCAGCCGTTGTGCTGGACAAACTGTTGTCGGGTACAGACATCGACATACCAAGGCTTATTGTCGACGTTCTTTCGACGACAGCCGAACCGGCCAGCTGTTGGTTCCACCACAAAAAGGCGACTCCACCAGAACCCAGAAGTTGTTTGGTCATGAATATCTTTGGTTTATTTGAACAATTGCACACAAAATATTCGTTTTCTATCGCTTGTTTAAAAAATCATAAACAGGAAGTCATTGAAACAATTTTGAAAAAGGAAAATGTTTTTTTGCTTTTTTCAGCAGCTATGAAAAAAGTCTGATGTATATTTTGCTACCACTGTTGCTGGCCATGGCAGGGCTTAACAAATATATTAGTAGAGGGTGGTCCAATAAAAACAGCACAAAGTTTATGGCACCATAATTTTGTAAACGTACGTCACAGAGGCATGCGGTTTTCAGCAAAATGTTGCAAAAGAAATTCTTAACATGACTGACGTGAGTGTTTGAACACAGCAGTTAAATATTCTTTGTTTTTTGCCACTGGCAAGTGAACTATTTAAATACTGTATTACCCTCGACACTGCGTCTATAAAAACGTGCCACTTTTATTTTTTGAATAGCTGCATGAAACATTACCCGATTTTAATAATTTTTAGCATGCAACATTCAGAAGAATCTTTACGCAAATGTCTATAGTTTTGGCCACCTGACATTAATGTTGTCGCTAAACTACCTTGTGAAAGACAAAAGTCGTAGTTTTGCCGCTGATAACAACGAATAATCATATTGGGTAGTGCACGCATCGGGTCAAAAAATTACTGTAACAACAAAATCATTAAAAATCAGTTACTTTGTTTCGTTTTAAAATCATAAGTCGACAAACTGAAATGACGCGTAAACAGCGAGTGGGCCACGGTGAGACAAGCAGCTATTGAACATGCTGTTGGCAAGTGGTGTCAATGTCTACCGCTTGTGTTTGTGCTGCAGGTGGACATTTTAAGCACATGCTGTAATAAAGAGAATGTGATGTGACATGTGTGACTTTTTGAGATATAATAGTTGTTAATCGTGTTTGTCGCTATTCAGTTAATAATTTATGAGCCGATGCATGTGCTACCTAGTATGAATTCATTGTTGTCGATGGCCAAACTACGACTTCTGCATTTCACAAGGTAGTGTAGTGACAACATTAAGGTGAGGTGGCCAAAACTACAGTCATTTGCATCAAGTTTCTTCCTCATGTTACATGTTAAAAATTATTAAAATCGGCCAGTGTTTCACAGAGCTATTCAAAAATAATAGTAGCAGGTTCTATGGACTAAGGTACATTGAAGGTAATACTGTTTTTGAATAGTTCACTTGCCAGTGGCAAACACAAAGAATATTTAACTGCTGTATTTAAACACTGACTTATAGTCATGTAAAGAATTTCTTTCTAAACACTTTGCTGAAAACCGCACGACTCTGTGATGTACGGTTGCAAAATTATGGTGCCATAAACTTTGTGCCGTTTTTTGGACCACCCTGTATATTAGACCTTAGCTGTGAACTAGACCTTTTTGTTTTGCAGAATACAGGTCTACTACTTGCAAATTTTACTTAAAAATAACTAAAGGCATAGTACAGAGTCGATGCATCATAATGGCTGCAATTTATCACCTTGTTTTTAAACACTCATTATAGCCCTGTAGATTGCTAAAAAATTCTGATTTCAAGTTCACGGAGAGATTTTTATAAGGCACTCATGCATCGCGCATTGTGACATCAACTATCTAGAGTGGTATATGGCGCACAAAGCCACGCACCACACTACTGTCCTATTTATGAACCCTGCACCACACAGGTAACACGGCCACGGTCAAGTAAGTAAAAGAAATGTGTGTTACTTATTTATTGCAAAAGTAGGATCAAAGTTGAACAACGAAGTTGAACTCAATGGTATTTTATAAACATTTGACAAATTTTCATTTAAACTTGACTTTTTGCCTTACGTAAGGCGCATCGCTGCAAAGTTGTTATTGATTCTTGCGACATTTGTAATTAGCTACTGTGAAATGTATATATTGTACAGCTTTGATGCGAGAACTTAAATTCACTAATGGAAAAATAGGAAGGATGCACAGCCTTACTAGCCTTAGTCTACTAGTAAGGCTGTGTGCCATGGTACAAAACACTATACCATCAATTAATGAAACCCCACACAAAAATACAAAAAAACTGAATTAAACCTTTTGTCGACATTTTGCATATTCGTGGTCAGCTTCTAGTGAACAGAACCTGAGTGGCACACGATCTGCCCGCCGATTGTTGTAGAATGAGTCCCATATTGCCTTGTGGATGGCATTGTAGACAAGATCCAATCCTGTCAGAATGACCAGCCCCATCGGTCGACCCAGCAGCTCTGGTGGCATGTCACAAGCCCACGACATCTGCAGTGCGGACAGACAAAAATACAGCTGAGGTTACGTTATCTAAAATGTTAAGTCGAAATTTAGAAAGAGAAACTAAGACAAACTATGTAGCAAACATGTGCATAAAGACTTAGGACAGGCCTAACAATCGTAGCATAAATGTAAACAAGAATATACAAAAATACACAGAAAATGCGAAAAAAAAGTCGCAACACTAGTGACAGGTCAACCCATTTACTCTCACAATGGGTGACTTCACTTTTTGACTTAGACTTTCACTGAGACTTTCGCTGAGTCTAAACTTTGGTCTAAGTACCTACTTAAGTAAAAAAGTGAAATGATTTCACTGAGCCGGAATCTACTTCGACTTCTGACTTTAGCTGAGCGAAACCATCGCGAGTGGCGACTATTTACAGTCCTATATGTACAAATAGTTTAGTAAATTAAAGCAGTCTGGTACTAAAATAAACGCCGTAATGGCTACACAATGACGTAAAACGTTACGTAATTACGCCATTTGCGTGCGCGGCGCAATTAAATAAGCAAGTCCAAGTGTAACTGGTTGATTTATTTTCTGTTAGGTTCATCGGTTTTCCGCCATTTTAATCGTTTAGTTGAACTTTGGTCTAAGTACAGACTTTAGCGTTCAGCTTTAGCTTTGGCTCAGCGAAAAGGCTCAGCGAAAGTCTAAGTCAAAAAGTGAAGTCGCCCAATGTACTATTATTACCGAATTTATGACTGCCAGATTACCACAAAAATACAAC
>Ga0209671_1009422_pt1 | contig 10238 bp, 5 predicted proteins | sample WorMetHERISLAND2_2_FD_187401 | JGI IMG/M metagenome (GOLD analysis project Ga0209671, IMG submission 187401) | Marine gutless worms symbiont microbial communities from Max Planck institute for Marine Microbiology, Germany - Olavius geniculatus... | ecosystem: Host-associated > Annelida >... | reverse complement strand
GGCTTAGTCTTAATCTATGAGATCTTATGCACAGCTGTGCAGACAGTGTTAGCTGGCCGTATTACGTTAAGGGTTAAAGGTGGTGATATAGCTTCTTATGGGAAGCCCATCTCAGAGCTACGGAGCGTCATCTGCCGTATGGGATCACACAGTGTTACCCCCCTCCCCCGACACAGGTGAACGCGCCCCGCCTTAACTCCAGTCAGATGGGCCGGTACTCGATTTACTTACCCCGAAGAGATAGAAGGTTGAGCTGACCTAAGCGGCTGGTTACATACCAAGATCGTTTACCCACTTTACCTTCCCGCAAGCAGTCACCTATTCAGGTACTAACCGGCCCGGCATAGAGTAACTTCGTTGATCGAATGAAAGGCGTTATCCCTACGCCACGCCACCAACCCCGTTTGCCTGTCTGTCATCTATGTCGTACGGCTCGTCATTACTTGAAAACAAAAAAAAACGTAGAAAAAACCAATATCAGTGCGAACATTTCCCATGGCATAGAGTAATCAGAGTGCTAACTTTCAGTTTAGAAAATCAAGGTCAAGGTTATTGGACGTCAAAAATTTTAAGAAAATGACACATATGTCTCACATAATCACTATTTGTGCTGTTACCTAATTTTCTGCCAAGGCTTAAGGCACTCGCTAACTGGACGAATGACTGCGCATTATGTCGGCATTCGGCGTCGCGCCATTTTTTTGCCCAAAACTTGAAATATTTTTTTAAAAACCTATACGTTTTGGCGTGCGCGTCACGAGGAAATAGCATATTCAACGGACATAAAATATTATAACTACACAGTAGAGTAAGATTTAAGTAAAAATGAGACGTTTGCGAAATTGAACAGGACGTCTACTGCGACCAGAGACCAGCTAAAGACGGTCGCAGCGTGCTGATAGGGCTAGTTAGCTAGCAGTTTTATTCATCGTCACTCTGCGCAGTCGGTTACAAATGATGCTGCAGCAAGACTCGTCTTCAGAACTCGTCAGTCTCTGTATGATCACATCACGGGCGCGCTTATCAACCTACTTATGTAGCTATACACTGGGCTAATACGAAAAATACGATTACACGGATTCACCTTGATTACCGTTTTTGATCATGTTTTGATCACTTGCGGCGTGTCAGCGCATAGCCTGATATACAGAACACTGTAGGCTTAACCCGGTTAGTTATCGTCGGCGTAAACGTCTCTGGCATCTCACTGATGCTAATTTTCAAAACTTTTATATAATTTTTTTTCAAAGATTTTTTCAGTCAAAGATTTTTTCAGTCAAAGATTTTTAAAATTATCTAATTAATGTGCTGTCATATGTAACTAACATATGCCTAACATCTTCGTAGGTCAAAGTCTGATTTTTTTGCAGGATTTTTATACTTTCGACCTTTAAAGGTTTGTAATTAATTTCTTAATATCTCTTTACGCAACACACCAATTAATACAAAAATGCCGCACACAGCGTTGTGAATTTTACTACCGTGCCTAGACTTATGAAAAATTTTTAGCGAATCGTCTCAGGGAATTTTGACAATAATGTCGATGCAAACCACTAAATGCTGCAGTCTGCAGAATACGATTCAAGTCGTTCAATTAACTTTTGACGTTAGAGAAAAAGTTTACGAAACTATCAGGCAAGTCCACTCATCTTACACGGCGACGTCAATTTTCTAAAATTTCCCCAAGGTTTAATAAAGAATGATTACTTCAGATGGTGCCCGTGATGACGTTGTCAAGTGTTTGCGTCACGAATTTGCCCGTTGGCGATGCCGATGTAATAATTTGTCGATGTAATTGTAAGCCTACAGCAGTCGAGAGGCTGATCCCATTAACAGCAAGCGTCAACGGCCCGTAGGCAAATAATTTCAGCAGCAGTGTGTTCAAGACGCACTCTTAGTTGTTACTCATGATAGGCGTTCCGCCCCTGGCGAAACGCCTATTACATTCTGGCCTCCGTCTGCCTGTCTGTCTGTTCGTTACGTCCAGACGATTGTCGCTGAAATAAATCCACTTGAGTTTGAACGATCGCAAATTGTGCGACACTCGCGCACGAATTTTCTACGTCTTTTCTGTAGGCCCAACTGTGGTTTTATTGTACGGTACTGCAATTATGTTTATTTGGATTTTTCAAAATTTTATCACATTCCGGCAGAACTACTCGATTCCCTACGTACACACATTATACATATAAGCCGTGATGTGCATCAAAATCGTTTCCGGTCAGATTGTCTAAAATCATGCGCTACCTCTTAAGATTCAATTACTCTAGTGCATTATTTTCTCTCGACGCTCTATTTTCACGTAACTCATTTCCGGCTATACTTTTACTTCGGGTGTCTCCCGCTACGCGAAATTATTTTGCTACCTTTCTGCATGCAAGTGTCTCTCGACTGAAGAAAGATCATAATGCATAATGCAGGTGCAGATGATAGTGCATTGGACATGTAATTTTAGACAGGAAAAATGGGGTCCTACAAGAAATCAGGTTGCGGTTCAAAATTCATATCTCACCGTGAGTCATTTGCGCGCAACGTTGACTTTACTACTGTGTGCCCAGACCAACTCAGCCTTTTAGAAAGGCCTACCTTCAACGGGATAGAACGTAAGTAACTTGGCATTTAGCACGTTTACCGGGTACTTAATACCCGTACTAGCTACTTACTGAATTACTCACTTAATTAGTACAATAAAATTAAACTGCCTAATGTTCAGGTTGTGAGGCTCTGGCGTGTTATGACTGCAACAGTTTTGACACGGAGGACTGTGGTCCACTGTTCCACGCCAGCAGCGACATCAGCACGATAGACTGTGATTCGGACGATTCGCTCTGCGTTCTACAGCGTCAGCCGGCCATTCCACGAGGTCAGCAAAAGCCGATACAACACTTACTGTTGTGGATTTGTTGTACAACGTGCTTGCTGTGTACGTACAACCAGTCCTCGTCAACTCAAATCGAATGTAGGCTTATGGGGCAAACCCACAACAAACTGTTGTGTTGACGTGAGTTTGCGACAATACAAATATTATACATAATGGACCCCTTTAAGTTATTTGTTTGCACGAACCTAGTTACCTAGATGTTTTGTTACGTCGATTTTGTTCTTGCATTATAAGTCTGTACGAGACAGACGAACGAAAGAAACAAAGGGACAGACATACCTATGCGTCATTGTGTAGGCCGCACCTATAAGTCCAAATGTGAAACGCCGTGTCCCTGGCACTAATTAAAAAGATCGAAAAGAAACTCCGAGCACAATTCACCCATAGCCTACATTGAAGGCTGAGAATTACTATAGAATTTTCACTCTATCAAGACGGTTAGCTTGACACACAGTAAAACGCGTGGACGCTAAATGCGCTGGTACGACTTGCACAAAGGTCGCGCACACCGCACGCAAGATGCCTCGGCGACAACGGTCTTGTATTGACGTCACCCCAAGTCACTTCGTTGTCATGGCGACATATTGGTACTGCAGCAAGACATGTGGTGGCGGCTGTATTCAACCAGCGTGTGCCGAGCCAGGTTCTTACTCTGCAGATGCGAAGATTAAGAACTCGAAGAAGTTATAGAGGCCGGAACAAATAATCTCCGAGGCACTTTGAGCCGGCGAGTATTAAACCCAATTAAGCTATGATACAACCCAAGTCGGCGACTTTTAATGTAAACTTATGGGTTTGGTGATTTGGCTAAATGTAGTGTTTTTATTTGTGTATATTTGTCTCTGTCTGTCTGTTTGTCGTTCTACAGACGAAAAAAAACGTGTTCATTGACAGTCCGCGGCTTAACAGTCTAGGTCAGTTTGCCAGGGAAATTATTACCCTCCCAATGCGAAGAGATAGAAAGGGATATGAATGTCTATGTTTTTACGACCAGGTCTGGCTGACGACTGTTTGAATGCAAATTTTGGTGCATTAAATCTTTTACGGTAAAAATAGTAGACAACAAAAGAGCTTACTAATCAATGAGTGAATGCCGTTTGATCAATCGATCGTTGATTCCGCTATCAGTTAGTGGCGTTGCATCTAAGCCTTTGTCCATGTATGCTGGACACACTTTGGGCATGACCTCCGATAATTTGCAAGCGAGTTGTTATACAAACGTATAATTCTGGTAAATAATTAACATTTCAGTTTATCGTGTGTTTGATTAAGTCGTTACAACGGTTATTGAAGACAACAACTCAGTGTTATGCAACGATTTGGAAGCATCTATGTTTCACAGTACGTTGTAGTACGTTGACATAAATTAGGCAAGGCAAAAAAGAGTGCACATTACGTAATCTTTTCGTCTTTTTGTGTTAAAAAATATCACAGTTGGTGGATATTTTACAAAGTTATAACAAAACAAGTCTAAAATGTTTTTAAAACAAGGTGTATTTAACACTGTGTCTAGAAAACCGAACCGATGATACATTTTAAAATAATCCCAACAATCTTGGTTTAATATCAATTAGTTTTTGTACAAGAAATTGCCATTTAATCTGCATTTAAAGCACTGCTTACTAATTTGTGGAAAATATTCAGAACAGAGTGCTAGCGGTTTTTGTAGCCAAATTTACCAAAGTGGGGCTGCGTGGCATCTGATTTTATGAAAGCCTTGACAAATACGTTTATAAATTCCCCATTTGCATCTGTGAATATACGATAGGATAGCCTAATCATGCACATTTCGCCATGCTCTTTTTATCATAAAACTGCATTGGTTGATTTATTACACCAGAACAAAATGTTACAATTTAGTTCAGTAGTTGGGAGTACCGTAAGAAAATTTCTTACATGAAATGTTCCAACAAAAAGCTGGAGCTAGACCACGACCCCTGAGACCGTTTCTCTGGATACGCCCTCGGCACGAAGCCGAACACATTCAGTGTTGGGCCTATGCGTTATTGATTTTTTACATAAGCCAATATTGCAGATTGAGTTAAATGCGATTTTTCGTTTTCGTTCAACATCATTTTATCGATTTGTTTTACAATTTAAGTATGACAAAATATATCTGACAACTGAAACAATTTTCCACTTTAAACAAGAACGTACAACGGAGTTAATTTAAACATGAAGCACATTTTGTACTACAGTTTTATTAATGTTCGCAACTAAGGTAATTAGTTATCGTTGTCTATAAGCCTAGTTGTGAATTTGTGATTTGTCACAAATTATTGTTAGGCCTATCTCACACGAATAAGATCAATCGACAGGATCGATGATGATCAGTGGCGTATTTAGGATTTGGCAAAGGGGGGCAAAGGCGAGCGCGCAGAGCGCGAGCCTATAACGGGGGTCTGGGGCAGAGCCCCCAGCGGGGTCCAGGGGCAGAGCCCCTAGTCGGGGGTCAGGGGGGTGAAGCCCCCCTGAAACTGAAACACTTTTTGCTTTTGAACGTTCAATGGAAGCCGCAAATTCGCCCACTTTTTCTGAAATTTGGAAACGCAGAAAATCACAGATATTTGCGTTGTTTTAGCAAAATATAGAGTGTAGCAAGCTGCATAATGTCGTCACGGATTAATGTGAGTTATAGAAAGGCAATAAACTTCACAATAGGCACAGTAGGCCTACAGTACAATAATACATGGGCCGTGTCAAACCCGGTCTGTCGTCGTCCGTTGATCGTCGACGATTTCGTCGCTCGCAAGCGGTGCGCCGTGTCTTTGGCGTTTGACATCGTCAAACGTATGCGGTCTGACGCTTTGCCATTGTCGTCTCCACTCGCTAATGATTAAGCTCAGCTCATAGTTACGTTTTGTCTATCACTTTTTGACTTCTAGCTGTTCCGTGTGCGAGTGGCGGGCTGGTAGCAAATGCTGTACAAGACAGCGGGTGGGCGGGCGTGTCCAAACTGTCTATTCCTCCAGTGAAATAGGGCACTTCGTCGCTTAACGACATAATGATATCATGACACTGGCATACGGAGCTTGGTTTCTGGGATTCTCATACTGATGAGTTCTGATAACGTCGCACATAAGATCTATGATCTCTGGCACGCTGCGATGCCGCTGCAGCTTGTGCTATCTGAGAATAGGGCGTGTCACAGTCGCCAGGGCAAAGGAACGCATCCAAAGAGCGCTGTCATAGTCGCGTTACATGCAATAATAAGCATATCTCAGATCTGAAATTTTAAAATACTAATTAACCACCGCCCATGGCGTGCGCCAGCCAGCCGCCGACTGCCTTGCTGTTGGTTTCATATATAGTGCCGTGTCACTCACCCATGGACACTAAACCCGGCCGCCGCGAAATATTACAGGCCTATGCGGCTTGCAGCTGGTTTTCAAAAGCGTTCGGCGACGCCGGCGTCATATCAGATGCAATCTCACATGGCGATTTTAATCGCATATTGTATCGGTATGAAAAAAGACCATCAAACATTGTTGAATTTTGCAATTCTTGCTGGAAAACGGCAAAAAACGCACTTTTTTATATAAAGTCGCCTGTAAAATATTTTCATGGTCGGGCCAAAGGGGGCGGGGAGCATTGCACCGTGACCCCCTTAAATACGCCACCGATGATGATGATGATGTGCACAACATAAGACAGTGTGATACTGAGACGATATGAACTACGTTGGCGACCACCAATCACTTAATGCGAAGCAATCACCCGAAGACATGCCAAGTAATAATCGAAGTGTAAGCTTATGCATTATACTGGAAACGAATACGAGTGAAAAGCTAATGCAAGAATTCAGCCGTCAGTCCACTGCTTGATTAGATGACTGATGAGAAGTTTCCGAGTTTTTATTTAAGCATCAGCGACCCTGTAGGTCTAGGGCCTACTTTATGTGATGAATTTCGACAGCATGACAAACGACATTACGGTCACTGCGGTCTTTCGTTTGTACTCTAGCCTATGGGCGGCGGTCTCAAGACGTTAACAGTACTGCTGTCAATTTGACCATGCATTTAATCTATTAGCATACATAAAATTCCGCATGTACACTGTGTATCAAAAAGTATCCCCGACATTTGCGACTGTAACTTGAAAATCAGTTATCAGATTTTAACATTTTTGGTGCAAATATTTCTGACACAACTTGCCATCAAACAACCGTTCAGTTTCTCACCTCACCCAATGTATGCTTCTGCACTACCTAGGGAAAGCAGATCAATCGAAATATGCATTAAAAGGAACAAAAAAACCTGAAAAAATCATCCCCAACATTATCGATCGTAGGCTACCTTGAATAAAGATTAGCAGATTTTAATCATATTTGGCAGAAATATTTCTGACACAACTCGCTATTAAATAAGTGTTTTAATTTTCGCCTCACCCAACGTCTGCTTTTGCACTACCTGGGGAAAGCAGATCAAGCAAAATATGTGTTAAAATAAAAGAAAACCTGAAAAACATCCCCAACATTATCGATCATGCCTTGGATAAAAATTAGCAGATTTTAATCATATTTGGCAGAAATATTCCGACACGACTGGCTATTAAATAAATGTTTTAGTTTCCACATCACCCAACGTCTGCTTTTGCACTACCTGTGAAAGCAGAGCAAGCATAATTATACGTGTTAAAATGAATTTAAAAACGTCAATAAATTCCATCTATCCTAATTTGTCGGCCCCAACAGCAAGACTTGCAGCAGTGTGTCTACCAGATGAAGTTTAGGAATGTTTGCAAAGTCAAGAAACGACTGGTAGAGCCTGGATTGGTCTGGAGCAGAACATTATCGATACTGCTGTCAATGAATGGAGAAAGCGTCTCCTTGCTTGTTTTCGCATGGGTCAACACTTCAAGCAGTTTTACTGCAGGCAGTTGAAAAATGGACAACTAAATGAAATGTCAGCCACAGTGTCAGAAATGTGAACAAGATTTGTTTTTACGCGTTATGTTAATTAAACAATCACATCGCGTTGGATAAACAAGTGATATTTCGCTGGTTCTGCTATCCCCAGGTAGTGCAGAAACAAACGTTGGGTGAGGTGAGAAACTGAATGGTCATTTGATTGCAAGTTTTGTCAGAAATATCTGTACCGAAAATTATCAAATCTGATAATTGGTTTTCCAGTTACAGTCGAAAATGTAGGGGATACTTTTCTGAGACAGAGTGTAGATGAATAACCGTTGCATGGAAGCTCGTTACCTAAGTAAGGTCTAGACCTGCTTATTTTTGCGTCACCGATAGTTGTAGAATATGCCTTAAGGGTTTGTGTGTGCATGGTTAGTTTGCCATCTCTTTAATTCATTTTACATAACCCTTATCTCAAGTCTGCCTATCTGTAGTGTCTGTTTTCTACTGTGGTCTGTCGTTTTTTGTACTTTGTATTATGTTCTGCGTTAGTGACTAATAAATACCGGTATCTTATTACAGTATACTCGATAATATTATTAGTATTACTGCAGCTTGCAGGAAAAAAAACAAGAAGAAAGCCGAGTTGTTTTGTCAACAGGCCTATTTTAATGAAGCGAATCTGACTGAAGTGGCTGGCTACATGGTGTGTTCAGTGCGGCAGCTGGCGGCGATATATCGGACCTGCTATCAGCCAGACGAGTCGAGTCTACTACGTGGCATCAACACGTCGCTTGGATGTCGTTCGTGGACGAACGCTGACAACTTCACGGCTCTGTACTGCTTCTGTAACACCGACCTCTGCAACGCCGCCACCCGCACGCCGCGACCGAACGCTGGCTTCAGATGGGCCACTGTCGCAGCACTCGCTGTTACCATCCTCATGTAGGCTCAGGGTGCCCACGTGTAAACTCCATTTACTTTGCTGACTTCTTGTGGATTTCTTCACAGGCATCCACTCCAGCTGGCAAACGACGCGACAATTTAACACTAAAAACAAAATCTTAAGTGTGGCTATTTCCATAGGTGCATGGCATAATATAGCCTAATGAAAAATACGCTAAGCTTACGTTTTTGGTCTCCCCCGTTAGGCTAGAGGATACTAACAACCGCGTCGTGTATGGCAAATTAACGTTAAAATTAACGTTATGGCAAATCAACCTTTCTTTTCGTTAACGGCCTTTCCGTATTTATGGCGTAAATGTTTCTGTACATGCGTCCATCTCCGATTATATAAACTATGATGTTATATGCGTATGTATGTAAAGGCGCGTACAGAGCCACGTAACTAAACTGAACAAAATTGAGACGGTTTAGTTTTTGACGAACTGATCAACGGGCGAGGAGGGCAAGCCCATTGATCATTGGTTAACACGTCCGTGCCTGTAGACACGCAGACGCCAAGTTAGACGGCGCCTACTATAATGCATTACTGATTGCCCACTGGCCATTTCGTCAAAAATAAACCATTTTATTAAGGTTAAGGTCAGTTCAGTTACGTCGCTCTGTACGCGCCTTAATGTAGGTGCACGGTCGTGACCGTGTGTGAGTGTGTGGTGAATGTGGTCTGCAAAGCGATTATATCAGACTCTGTACAGCCGACAAGTTCGACAGTTCGTCTCATACTTAGGACCGATCAACGTCCTGCGTCCGTCTCTATCGTTAGGCGTATTTTTGTCTACTATTGATAATTACGCGCGAAAGCAGCTACAGCTTTCAGCGCGTCTTAGCCATCGCAATTCTGTCCGTCTGTCCGTCACACGGGTGGATCAGTCAAAAACAGTGCAAGCTAAGATCACCAAATCTTCATCGTCGGCTGCCTGGAAGACTCTAGTTTTAGGAACCGTAAAGTTTTTCCATAAATTCGAAGGGGGTCACCTCGAACGAGGGCGCTAAATGAGAGGGTGTGGCAAAATTTGCGATTTTTGGCCAACAAGTCGCTGTATCTCAGTAATGGTGCGAGATAGGGCCTAGGTTAATATTAATCACTAATAGAAGTCTTACACTGGCTCTCGATTGGCGCCGAATTCAATGACCTTGAACGCCAAAATAGGGGTTTTATGGATTTTTTGACGATTTCGGGCTGCGACACAAGTCTATATCATTCACAAGGTGGCGCCACGGAACTATCGTTATGCGATCCAGATAGAGAATTTGGTATTTGTATATTAACTTAGCGTGAACACCCCGATTTTCAGCTTAACTACTGAACCGGAACTGCTATAGGCTTTCGCGCGTCTCGTGAGCATTAGCTCAAATTTCTTGTTTTGATCTTGGTGCCAGGTGCACGTGAAATTACCTGCCGTCCTTATCGTGCTAATTTTACCAGAACTGAACAGGCTGGACGTCGACCACAGACGGTCGTACTTGTACAAGCTTGCAGACACTTGTAGCCTACTGCTGCATTGCTCCTGCGTGGACTGATGCAATGCTACCGAATTATAG
>Ga0209671_1009420_pt1 | contig 10241 bp, 4 predicted proteins | sample WorMetHERISLAND2_2_FD_187401 | JGI IMG/M metagenome (GOLD analysis project Ga0209671, IMG submission 187401) | Marine gutless worms symbiont microbial communities from Max Planck institute for Marine Microbiology, Germany - Olavius geniculatus... | ecosystem: Host-associated > Annelida >... | reverse complement strand
CTTTGATATCGTTTAATATATCTAGCAAATATTTTCAAACCCTGAAAAATCGTACATGATCGCGTAAATGCTTTTAGCGCAATGGAATTTTCATGAAACTTTTTGGTGAAATTTTTGATAAAAATTTCTGTTAGAGATTTTTTAACGAAATGTCTCATATTATGACTACCTAGATCAAAATAATACAACGCTGCTGGATACGCCCATCATAAGACTGTACACCCAGACGAAACGTTTCGGCTTCTTCATCGTTTATCATTTCATCACGTTATCATTTCACCGTCACGATAGGTTTATCGCTGTCTTTCATTTGAATAGATTTTGATAAATAGGATAGAATAGAAATCTGGTTTTGTGCGTTTCTGCTCCATGCAGCGAGCGATCCTAAACTGGTTTTTCGTTTTCTTTTATTTTTATTTCGTTTTTGCTATTTTAATTACAACTTTAATCGTTAAGCTTGTAAACCATGACTATAGTCACTTTATTTTAGAAACACAAGCATGTTAAAATGTTAGTGTTTGTTTTTTGATTGATGGAAATGATTCTGTGCGTTGCAACTTGCACGACATAGCATTACATGTTGTTGTCTTTCCTTGACTGCTTTTTGAGAATCTTTTTACGTTTCGCGCGTCTATTACATTCCTACATTTTCACGTTATCCTTTCCCCGTTAATCAGTTGTTTAAACGGTTTAAAACAGTCGCGACAGGTGCTTAATGCTTACGTATGCGTGTATTGGCCTATTTCGTAAATTATTTGCATACGTTAATTTCTGACGCGCTACAGCAGGTTGTCGTGTGTCCGTCTGTCAGTATGTAACGGATGTATTGTGGCTAAACGGTGAGAGATAAAGCCTAGGTTGCTATTGATCAATAGTAGGAAGTCGCATATTGGCTTTCAAAATTCAAATAACGTGAAAATTATTGACTTAGATGATCTTGAAAGTCAGTACTGCAACAGGAACTGGAACAGGAACTGTATAGGCTGTATCGCGTCTTCCATAGGGACAACTAGAATCTGGTTTTGTTCCACGATAGAGTACGACACTAGATGTCGGTTTTTAGCGCACGCCAAAGTTACATTTTGTATTTATCGTGGGTGTATCTTGTCTTGGTGTTTAGCTGTTTTGTGCCATTTTGTACCTGTGTGTTTTTTTCGAACCTGTGTAGTGAAGATCATTGGAAGCAACTGTTCAACGGCAGTCGCTTGCTGTTTCTGCGAAGACTACATCACCCACTCGTCATGTGTCGACCAGCTGTGCCAATGTGATGACGGCTATTACCCGAACCAGCTCCGAACAGTCTGCCTACCGCGTAAGACTAAGACACCGTCTTTCTCCAATATTTAGTCTAGTATGGGATACGTACGGTGCGTAGTGCAGTGGTATGCCTGCTAGCTGCACCGCTGATTAGAATGATTTCTAGCTCAGGCGGTAAATTGCAGGAGATTTGTTCAATATGCTCGAACATAAGAAGACGGGAAGTTGGAAAGGGAAGGAAAAAACCAAATGAAATAAGGCACCGTGGGCTACGTAAAATGGAGCTGAGCACGTTGTCATTTTTATAGCAACAACTGCGCTATTTATAACTTGCGACGAACCCAGTAACGTAGCCCGGGTGGGGTGGGGGCCCAGCCCCCCAATCCTCCAGACAAAACATAAACATACGTATAAATTGCACGAAATTTGCCACTTTGGTCGGTTTACTTTTTTGGGAAAATAATTAAAATTGTTGCCACCAGATCTCATCTTTTAACGCTAAAATGCACCAAATTTGATATTGGCTGGGGCTCCGCCCTAGAACCCGCTGAGGGAGCTCTCAGCGCTCTCCTAGACCCCTAGCTGGATTTTAGGGGGTCCTACTTCTAAGGAAGGAGGGAAAAAGAATAGTGGAAAAAAGGAAAAGAAAAAAGGGGTGAAAAAGGGAGGGGTGAGAAACGAAGGGATAAAAGGGGAAAGGGAAGGAGGGAAAGGGAGATGAGCCCCTAATTGAAACTTCTGGCTACGTCACTGTTCGGATGACGGTGTTCTCGTTGGCTGTAGGGTCCAGTCACTTCTTAAAGTCCAGTGAGTTAACTTGTTCTTGGTCTCTTGGTTTTCCTGGCCTTTTCTTACTACGAAAACCGATATCGATGCTGTTACGACTAGATCGGTATTGCATGTAAGCGACGAGTATTATGTTGTCAATGAATGGCGCGCTGCGCCTGCATGTATAGGCCTATCAGCGACGGGGTTATCGAAACCACACGACACCTCAGCGGCACTGCACCAGTCTGCCAGCGTACATCAAAGACGACGCGGCGCGGCTAATGAAGGAAGCAGACATGACGCCTAATATAAATTATGATGATACGGCTTAACAAGGCCGAGCGAGAGGGCGGGAAGAGGCGAGATGATATGAACTGGTACTGAGTCTGTTGTTACGGTGAATTAGCTTTGATGCTGTATCAAAGACGGACGGACCGTCGCTGAGCCGGACAGACCGACGTACACGGCAGGACAGGAGTAAGACCGGACATTCCCCGTGGACGTTTTAACCCCGGACGTTTCCCCTCGGACATTTTCCCTCTGGCCTGTAACGGAACACAAACTGCCTAGATAAACGGGGAAATAGCCAGGTGTCGCAGAAACGGGAGGGAAAAACGTCGGACGAGGAAGCGACGAGGGGGGAACGTCCGGGGAAAATAAGTTCAGGGGGAAATGTCCTATACCCGGACAGGATGACCACTGACCGACTGACCGTGGTCACTCTGTTACTCATGCTGCGGTCTTATCATTAGACCCAAGTGAAAACAAACTGCCCAGGTAGGCCTATTTACCCAGCAACGCAACGCAACGCGAAGCCCAGTGTGATGAACGTCGCACTGTAACTTTCCCCTGGAATTACTAACAGCCTGCTTTTTAAATTACCACCTACAGTGTTTCTTGTGAATTCGTTGTTAGATTTCACGTCTTTTGCAAATATCTGCTGCTTATTCGTTCCGCCGGAAAAAGGTATTTTCAAGCAAATTTGGCATACTTAGACACAACACTAATCAGTATATTTGTCCAAATTCCCAAGCTGAACTACTTGAAAATGTTTGAAGAATGTCCGTCAACGCATAGCCTACAGGCCTACAGTTGTACAGATCGCGAAAAAGCATCCACAGCGAAAGACATACAAGCCTAATGTTCCTAATGTTAGTGGTCTCAAATAAACAAATAGCTAATGAGAGAAATGTTCAAAAATGACGACAGTATTTTCACATGGGCGTTATGAACGGACAGAATCCCGCCACTCGCCAGCATGCAAATGCAAACAAGAACCATGTGTACAGTTCAGTCACAATATTCTCGCTTAGTTCGCAAACTGACACCCTTAAATGAACGAAACATTTGTGGCATTAATTAATCTGATTTCACTTAATTTAATTACGTTTATCGGCACGCAGTGACACGTAGGAATGTCTGCGCCTATTTATTTCTTCCGCTTGGGTATCTCGTAGCCGCCCCACATTTGGCCTACAAGTCACCAAGGCGGATACTATTGAGGGGTCAATATCAGTGTTTTAAAATCGATATTTAACTGTATTCTAAATGTAACTAATATTACAAGTTCATCACTGCAATGAGGAGCATGCCGCTAATGCGACGATTTAAACGTGTGCAGTCCAAACTCGAAAGCAATAACGATGTATCTGTATTATGATAGTCGAAATTTCGACATTGATTTTAGCTGTTTTGATACAAACAGCTGTATATCGGACATACAGTCACATCACTAAAAGGAACTCTGCAGATTGGCGCTGACAGTAATTAATGAGAAGTGTAGAGACAGCAGCCCCCAGTCGTTGCAGCCGCCCAGAACAGCTGTTGGGCGTAGCGATAAGCAACTGCACTGCAGTGTACGCGATTAGGCCTGCTAACTTCATTTATCATCGCGTTAACACCGCTAACACCACCAACGGTGGGCTTACTGACCGATTTCCTCGCAGATACACGCCATAGGCCTACGGAAAAACAACTAACTGCATTAACTGCAGAGGCCTATCGATCGTGTGTTAAATGCCTGCAAACAGGAACTGTTACAGGCTCTTGCGCGTTTCATGAGCATTAGCTCAGACTTCTTGTTAAACTGGGGGTTAAATGAACGGGGCAGGAAATTTAATAGAAAACCGGCCATATGTCGGGAGAGACGGAGCCATTGAATTGTCACGTCTGAGAAATCGCTTTCTCTCCGTGATTGGAAGTCGGACGCTTGGCTTCGGGCGTAGGCGGTACGGTCGGCTTTCCTAGCGACAGCTGGGCTTCTTGTTTTTACACGAACTAGATGGCGATACGTTCAAAACTTCACGAGAAAACATCAGAGCAAACAAGTTACGAACTTACAAAATAAAAAAACGCAAACAAAGAAAGCCGATGAGCTTTAAATCCCTACAAAGTCCAGTAATCAACTGAAGGGCGTTTGTGGGTGCGACATAACAAGGCCATAGGCGAAGACGAAGACTGACGAACTTGGACAGAGACCGCGCATGCGCAGACAGCGTACAGCCCTCATCACAAGAAATTTGAGCTAATGCTCACGGGACGCGCGAAAGCCTACAGCAGTTCCTGCCCGCAGGCAGTCACCCATCGCAGTACTAACCGGGCCCGGCGTAGAGTAACTTCGTTTCAGCCAAAACGCGTTACCAACGACGCCACGCCACCAACGCCAGTACTGTGGCGCCGCCTTGTGAATGATTTTGTGTCGCAGCCCGAAATTGCCTGAAAAATCCATAAAAAAAATCCCTATTTTGGCGATCAAGATCATCCAAGGTCATTGAATTCGGCGCCAATCGAAAACCAGTATAAGATTTCTTATTAGTGATTAATAGGCCTTATCTCGCACCATTACTGGGATACAGCGACTTATTGGCCAAAAATCACAAATTTTGCCCACCCCCTCTTATTTAGTGCCCTCGTTCGGGGTGACCCCCTTCGAATTTATGAAAAAGCTTTACGGTTCCTGAAACTAGAGTCTTCCAGGCAGCCGACGGTGAAGATTTGGTGATCCTAGCTTGGACCGTTTTTGCCTGATCCACCCGTGTGACAGACAGATGGACGGACAGACGGAATTGCGCGATGGCTAAGACGCGCTGAAAGCATAGCTGCTTTCGCGCGTAATAACATTACAACAAGTGAGAAATTAACAGTTCCATCACGGCCTTTCAATATGCCAGCGTCGCTATACGTCGAGTCAAATGCTAATGAGATGGCGAGACCGAATTCACTCTGCATGGACAGGTAGGTATAGGCTGTAGGTAACCTTCCTCGTATAAACCGATACAAGTAATGCGGTTCAATCATTACTGCGGGAGACGGTTCATTAAGACCTATAGTTGCCAAGCCTGCAATTACCGCGTTTGCATTCGACGAGCGGTGCGAGCGGAGTGTTTAGTTCGTACGGATGACTAAATATGTCCACTCACTCCACGGCCACGACGTGTTACAATGCTGTCCGCACTGAGAAGCGATAGCGCCGGCGGCGGCCAGCATTGATACAATGGCGGTGTAGCGTTGGAATGCGAATGGCCGGCCGGTCATCTACAGTATGTATGTTCATAACGGCTGAGTGCGGACTGGACGACCTAGTCTACAATGTAAACAGTAGGCCTAGCTACAGACATGATTGACGGTCAGTCGCATTGCACTGTCCGGCACTGCGAATGACCTACCAAACTGACCATGCAGCTCCTGAACCTGCGCAGTCAGTTAACACTGACCACGGTCAGTTAACGCACCTGTTCAGGGCCGGTCTGTGAAGGTCAAACGTATACAAAACAAAGACGTCCACCTTCCTCGTTCCTACCTGGCACGGATGACGGCTGAGAAGATAAATACCTCAATGTCAAAACTCAACCTATACGGCGTCAGGGAGGGTCCAAGAGGCCGACAGTTTGAAGTGCCGGACGACCGGATATCTGACATATGACTCGGGCTCAGGCCCGTTGAGAGCCACAGCGGGGCCCGGGGAAACATTCTCCCGGGGCCCCTCCGGGAAAAATTTTTTTGAGTTTGTCTTTTCAAAAGGGCGCATTTTGGTATCGCGGGGTCCGGGGTAACTTATCCCCCTGCGCTCCCCCTCTCGACGGGCCTGCTCAGTGCTCATGCTTCGTATATAAAGATGTAAGCTTGTGCATACATAAGTTGCCGATTTGGACGTTCGGCCTGTTCAATTTTTGGCCTTATGGCAGTGATCTCAGTGACATCAACAACAGCATAAACGAAACATGCAAACTCGCAATATTCAATATATACCTATATAGCTGAACCAGATTTTGACAATAAAATAAGAAGACATCAGCCTACAGTATAGTGGAAACAGATATATGACCTCTCGAACATATTTCCACACCTTTTCAGAGACGTGGATAATCGTTACCGTCTGTGAATGACTCTGAAGAGCAAACATAATGTCGGCGACACAGCTATGCAGTAAACGCGTTTGATACAATTAAAGCAAACGGTGCAAATGACGACACTGTAAGCAACGCTTTTGCGTAACACTGACACGGTGCTGTACTGTAGTACAAGTGACATGTTTGTGGTTAGAAGTGCAGTCTGGCTTAGAAGAGAACTTAATTAGCTCAATCAGTGATTGCCGCAATGGACAGTAGCCTATTCAGTATTCACTGGCAGACGGTCACAGAAGACTAAAGTTCACTTCTGGGGTACCAGACTTATCATGTTCGGAAAATATATGCTAATTCAACAAAACTTGTAAGTTGTACGTATAAGAAAGCTCGCGACTGCTGCAATAACCAATAGCCAAGCTGCGGACAAACGCTCACGCATGCAGACAGAGTCGTATACAGACATGCTGTGCGACAATAAGGGTTGCTTATAGCTTACAGCGTTGCGAGCCAATATTAGCATCACGAGCACGACGTACGTGAAATGATGCAAGTAACAACATGCTAAGACGGAAGAAAACGTGTTTAAAGCCGGTAGCTAAATACCGAAGACAAACACAGGCTATTCGTTCGCCGAACGGGTCCCGCCATGGATGGCGTAATGACGTCATAACTCATTAGTTAGGCGTCCTCCTTTCATTGTGACAGTGTTCGTCGTTCAACGTGTCCCAGTCCCTGGCTCACAATGGAACCTCGCGGGGCCGCGCCGGCAGAAAGGATTTGCGGACGGATCGGCGTAGGGACGAAGGGAGGAGGGGGAAGGGTGGGAGACGGACGGTCGTAGCTGGCGGTGTCGTTTCAAACTGAGCCGGGCGGCAGGGAGAACGGGCGGCCACTGCTGACCGCAGGTGAACGGCGCGGACTCACGCGGGGAGCGGATGGACGTCCCGCGGTGTTACGGCTGCAGGCGAGGGAAAAAAGGGGAGGAGGAGGGGTGGGGTATGGGGTAAATTGCCGGACGGACTGACTACCCGGAGCTGAATTACCGCCAGCACGCCACGCTACCCAGCTGCCATGCAGAGAAAGATAGACACAGCGAGCGACGCCGTGCCGCCGACTTTGTGTCCGAGTGGTGGTCACGCTGTTGTATCTATACTATACCGTGTCCAGCCAACTCCACTGTCCAGTCCACAGAGCCCGCCGCTTTGCCGAGTTCCATGCAGGTAAATCGATACCAGCTGCATATCGGATTCGCTAATGCGCGTTCAAAAGCTTATCAAATGACAGGCCCAATCTGATGGACAGACCAGCGAGACAGATTAGGCCTACGCGCGGAAACTAACTATAAATGCCAAACCTATTAACCGTGACACAGTTGATATAAAAACCTATTACTTGGAATGAACGTGAATATGGACAACTTCCGCATTCATTCAACAGCAATGGATAATCAGAAAGTGGAGAATTTGTAATATCGTTAAATTCACTGATATTGTTTGTTTTGAGTACCGTAGGGGCCTACTCCAAGTTACTTCACCGATTCTGGTGTAAGGGAGTCGTGACCCTTCCGTGACCGAGGAGCTAGAGACACATCTCTATTTTAATCAACATTCATGCAGTTCTGCACCTGACATTTTCGTTTTTCTACACTCAGAACAGCCGGCACGTCCACTACTGGTCTGGAGTCTTCAACTTCTTGAAATTAGACCCTATACACTGAAGAAGAATCTGAGTCAAATTTACGCACATCTAGTCATAAATATGAAGCTATTATAATCGATTGAAGAACGCTGCGGTGTGGGGCTAGCAATTGAGTGAAATAAACTGAGTTGAACTTGACAGTAATATCGGCCGCTCAAGTTGATCCGGTGTGGTGACGACGTGGACTGGTCGCTCGCGGTTGTATTCAGTCCATATCGCTTTCATCTCAAATAGCCCGCCCTGCCACGCCACCCGCTGAGCCGTTGCCATGGTTACAACGGCTGTAGCCAACGTGCAGTCCAGGCTGCTGACTCATCGCTTCATTACAGGCCGATCCATCCCTCGTCCCTTGCAAGTGAGCACGATTCCGAAATTTACGAGAAAAAAAGACGTTCGTCGGTTTCAAAAGGAGTTAAACGGAACTTACATATTTATTTATTTATTTTTGTATTATTTCCAATGAAGCAATGACATCAGTACATATGACAACCAGAGAACACTGGCGAATAACATAACTGCCATGCAACAAGTAGCAAAACTTCACACGGTGCGGTGACAAATATTCTGTAAAATGCCAATAATTAGGCTAGGCCTATTTCAACATTTTTCATATGATGCATTGATGCTGAAATGCAACACTGCGTTTCTTTGCATCATTTCTCTATACCAATATTCTAGCACAGTACATCACACTATCGGTGAACTGAAGACTAAAAAGACTACCAAACGCCTTTAATCTGTACGTACACCACACTCTCACTGATCTCATCGAAAATTAATCGTTAAAGGTGATAGCACGAGACCGAGTCCTACTATTAGGAAAATTGTCTTAATATTCATCACTTAATAGGCATATAGGCCTAACATTTTTGAAGCAGGCAGTAATAAGTCACCTCTTCAAATAGGCTACCTTTTGCGAATCAGTGTATGTTCGTCTTAGACAAGAACATAACCGTCAAAATAATTCATTCAGAATTTGCCTACTCTACCGTACTTATGCAAATGTTTCACGTTCATTAATATTCATATGTACGTCTATTGCCTAGCAACCATTGCAGTCGCGACACTGATGGCCCATTCAAACTGAAGACCACCCACCACGGCACGTATGCTAATGCCCCGCCCACAACCCCCTCCTAAGTAGCCGCCCTGCTGTCTGCCTCTGCCACGCTACGGCTCCCTTACAGCAACAGCAGCAGAGTAACTGACCAATGTGCACAAATATTGCACAATATTGCAAAAGTCAGCATATAAAACAATGCGTTTAAATATCAACAAAATAATGGCAAGCATGATGTCTTCCGCAAGCTCGGCAGTTTAAAAATAGGCCCCCTGACCAATATGGGATACATACAGTACTAAGCCTACACCGCCTTTTACTTTCTCCGCAAGTAACCTCATCAAACGCCATCAAAGTGTTGATGTGCGATACACGAAGACGGAAACACCAGATCGCAATTAGCCTACGATCTTACCTCATACGCGAATAAAGCTGCAGTTTGCAAACGTAACGACATGCGCAGAATTCAAATCTTTCTCCACGATCATCTGATTCCGGCCGTATTGCTGGGCCGACCGGCGTACTCAGCGCCGTAGTGTGTGACCTAGTTCAGCTCACACTCTGAATGGACGTCCGTTGAATAATTAGTAGCCTCGCAGCCAATCACGCCTCTCGCACCTGCTTGGCTCTTGCTGCGGCGACTGTGTGATGGGCCTGACGGCTCCAGCGATCTGCTGCACTGAAGCAAATATATTAGTAGGCTAAGCAGTGGCGGATCCATAGAGAGACAAACTCAGGCAATAGATTATAGATAGGGACAAGATATCGCTCATAATATGCTGATATTCGAACATAAAAATCAATATTGTGACATAATTATGCACCAAACTCTACCTTTCTGTAGGCCTACGCTATTTTCATTTTGGGGATCCCACGCCCAGGGGGGATGGGACACCCAGTCCCTACACTTTTTTATAGGGCCTAATCGCATTCCACATTGTTTGTTAATTACTCAAAAATGTGTGAGACCTTCAGTGTTTGAATTGTGAAAAATTAGCTGTAGGGTTGAACTTTTCGACGGTCGGAACCCGACCAAAATTGTGATATAAATCCTATGTAGTATATAGCTGACCCCCCAGAACATAATTTGACAGTGTGTTAGGGGGGTTGAG
>Ga0209671_1009418_pt1 | contig 10242 bp, 7 predicted proteins | sample WorMetHERISLAND2_2_FD_187401 | JGI IMG/M metagenome (GOLD analysis project Ga0209671, IMG submission 187401) | Marine gutless worms symbiont microbial communities from Max Planck institute for Marine Microbiology, Germany - Olavius geniculatus... | ecosystem: Host-associated > Annelida >... | reverse complement strand
TTCATATTTTTGAGAAAAAATAGTTGAAAATGTTGAATTTAAATTTTGTAACCCCCAAAAGGCACTTCCTTGCGCGAAACCGCGTCATATGAGCCATCATGCGTTAAAATCAGTTCAGTCGTTTTTCCTGTAGAGGACGGCAAGAAAAAAAAGGGAAGGCACAAAAAGTCACGCAAGCGTTATATTTCACCTATTCGTGGGGAAGCCCCCCATAAACAGATTTTCACCAAATTTTGCACATCAGGAAATATGCTGGACATAATCATTTGTGCAAATTTTGGTGTGGAAAAATTAAGGGGTTTGGGAAATACGAGGGGTCAAATTTTGGAGTTTCCCATTGAAATGGCTGGTCACCTTTACAACAGGGCTGGTGCTGCCGCGCAGCCTGTGATAATTAAGACATTTAGATCGTTCATGCAATTAATATGGTGACCAAAGCTGCATGCAGTGTGTAAAAATGTCCTCCCCAACAAACGCAGTACTAAACTGTGAAAATAACAGCCAAAGAATAAAACAAATAATATCAGTGGCAGTTCTAGCCCCAAAATCTTGGAGTGCTGTGCTACACCCCAAACCCTGCTGGACAAGACGGCCTTTACTTATACAGGTAATCTGGTATCACTGATAAAGCTTCCCAATGGCCAGTGTGTTATGCACACAAAACTGGGGATGCTGCAGCACATCCAGCTCCAGGCTAAAACCACCACTGAATAATATATGCAGTCTAATATATCGGAGAGAGAGAGAGAGAGAAAGACACCTGACAAGAATGATGGCAACCGCATCATTGAGGACGCTCTCACCAAAGACCAGTGCATAAAGGTCAACATCAACATGAAGGTCAGTGAAGATGGCAAGTACTGTCACTATCACACAAACATCAGTCACAGACTCCTTTATATGCAATATATACTACAATCAGTCTCGGCTTTATTTCACTGCCTGGATGATGGATCTAAACTGTGTACTACATGTAGATTAAAGTATTTCCACCTGGCGAATAATATCAAAATTATTGCTATGCCAGACCAGAGAACACCAAAAAATTCTTCTACTCCAAACTTCAGCATGACGTCAAGCCTAAAGGTCACGCAAAGATTGGATTAAGTTTGGGGGTGGGTTTTTTCGATTTTAAGGTTTTAAGGTGGATTTACCCAAAAAACCTCGTAGGTTTTTTTCAGAATCTGCCTGGGTGTGTCAACCTTGCAGCTAGAATTGATACTAGCAGTTGCGAGTCCACAGCTTTCAGTCGTACAACATGGTACAGTACCTGCTTCAGAGAAGTAAGAAGCTTCAAAGAGAAGAAAATCAAGCAGGCCATTCAGAAACGTCAACGGCGCAAGGACGCTGCCAAGTCGATGACCACCCAGCCAAGTCAACATATCTGCATAGTCGGTGGGCGCTGGTGTGCAGCAAAGCTTGGCCTGGCATCTCACATATGAACTCACGATACCAGGATATCCTCTCATGCTACTGACAAGTCTGCCATGATCATTATTGCTACTGGTACTCACCAAAAATGCACTGCAGAGATGAAAAAAGGGAACCCCAGATCCCCAATATGACCCGAATTGCTAAAAAATCTTACTAATCTTCAACCATGCCCCACCCTCAAAGAAATTTCGTCAAAAGTCCTTTATAATGTTCTCAGTAATCTGGTAAACGAACAAGAAAAAACAGAAAACAACAGACAAACGTACATGAACGTAAGCATAACGTTCTTTCTTCAGTGCCAGTAATTATGCACACATGCTTGAGATGGATGGCTGTACTTAATAAATAGCTCTACTAACTGACTATTCTAACTAAACCAGTAGCCTAAGCCATGCTGTATCATTCGTCTAGATTTACCTGGGTCAGTTGCTGATATTATTGCACCAAACAGAAGGCAGTCGGTGAACGACCAAGAATCAAAGAGCCACATGAAGCCAAACATTATACCACTACAGACACATGCAAACCAACATCTGCTACTTCACTTAACTTTCTAAATACTTGTACAGTACTGTAACAGATTATCATTTAAGGTTATGTTTTATGTGAATGACGAATCATTAACTAAAGTGAAATATGATCATCCAAACTGTTTCTATCAAATATCTTTCAAGAAAAATTGAGCATTAGTTTAATTGTTAATCAGTTAAATATTCTCCCTCTCACCTTACTCTAGTCAAGTGTTGTGGATCAACACATGCAACCACAAGTTAAAACCTCGCTTCACGACTTAACTACAACAAAATATTTTATTGTTAAAGTAGCACTACTATATGCGTGTTCATAGAGCTGACTGCACAGCAACTCGATTAGACATGTCACTGTCGGTATTTCGTAAGCGGCTGAAAACATTCTTCACAACAGAAGCTATTGACAACCTGTAACAGTTGACTTGGCGCTTTTGCTGCATTTTTTCGAACTAGTGTAATATAAGTGGCATTAATAATAATGATGATGATAAAAATAATAATAATAATAACTCACCCAACAGTAAAGCAAGACAACGCCGTGCCGAGAAATGCAAATGTAGATATAGCACCAAAATTTTTGAAAAAGTGTTTCTAAAATGAAAACACACAATATTTTTACACGCAAGCTAAAACAGCTGCATTACCAGAGTGACTGCATTACAAATGTGACAAATATATGGCTCATAATTACAGTTGATCAATTTTCTGTTCAGTAGTCAGACATTTGCAATTCAGATACCTTTTTCATGCTAAATCCAGCATTAAATATTATTGGTGGTAGAATCACATTGAAAAAGACTTCTGGATCAAAAGTTGCCTGAAACACGCAAACACACTTCAGTCACTGCAACATACAGCGAAAATATTATAACCTAAAGTTTTGCACCATTTTCTGAGCATCTGCTTGAAAATTTACCTAAAATTTTGCACATGTGACTTATTCACTCACACATAATCAAAATAAAATTTGACTGCACTTAATTGTTGCAAAGTTACCTATCTTTCAACGACTTTTTGCACATTCAAAAATCTCTGCACTGAGAAGATAAAAAAACTTATTTTAAAAACACTAGTGAGCAACACTGTTCATGATATCAGAGTGATACAAACTCTATAAATAATTAATCCATTCAAAGTATTCATCGACAAATTTGTGGGTAATTTCTACAAAGCATCTACTGCTGATGCAATCAGGGCTATAGGCTTTCAAGCCCCGGCATTGATCATCTGGGACCAATCAACAAAAGTTGTTTGAACTTTGAGCCACATGTTGTTGTTGTTGTTGTTGTTGTAGTAGCCTGCCCTCCATCTATCTCAGATCAGGCATTCAGAAACTTTGCAACCTCCTTGGGTTGCAGCCAGAGGTCCACGGGGGTCAAATAGGTCAGGTTCATCTGGCAGTTGCAATGACACGATGAAAAGCAGAATTTGGACCAGACCAGCGGGCCTTGGCTGGTCCACAGCTGAAAACACGATAATGGGATGGAGGGGGAGAGTGTCGACGTACTTTACAGCTGATAACAGCTGTCGCATCCACCTCGTGAAGGCTCTGTCTTGAAATGCGTCTGAACCCCATCTATGTGTACAACATTCAAAAACACACAAACCAATGACTTGCCTTTTCCTCCAGCTGTGGCTCCAGTGGTTCCTCATGCCTGACGTGGGAAGCAAAAGCATAATGGTAATATTTTACAGTATGACTATCGTTGTAGTCAAACGGAACTCGCAGCCGAATATATTCAGGTGGCCCTGACCAATCAGCAGATGAGTTCATGGCTACAACAGTTTCCCTTCTAGTTTTTGTTGGTAATGATGATGTGTACTTTATAACAGCACCAACAATCAGTCCTGGTAACCACACACACTACATCAAACCATCACTGAACATTCACTGTTAGGTTTGTTAGCCACCATTACTTGTACAATTTTTTAAATTCACTATGCAGCAGGCATTTGCAAGCATGCAAAGGATTAAGATTATGGTCAGAATTAGGCTAAAATATGTCTGGCATAGTTCCACTGTTCCTCGAGTAACAGGCTCAACTTTTACAATTTGTGATGATGATTTAAGACCACAGTTAGTCAGTCACAAGTACTTTGTTTCCAAAAAATTGTACAAACCGAAATTGCACAACTGATTAAAAATTAATCTATTCTTGCAAAGTGAACCTTTAAGGCTTTAGTTGCATTAATCAGAAGAACTGTAGAAGTTAACAGTGAAAGTATAATTTGTTTGCAGTCATCAGTAAATGCTGCTGCATTTAAAATAAGCTAACGGTTCGATTTCGGGTAACTAAAACTGCAATAGGGTTCCAACACCATGCATGGTAGCATGCTCCCACTACTCACACCTTACCTATATACACAATTACACATATAATGACCCAAAACCCCATCCCCAACCCACATGATGTAATCCTAATCCGAACCCTAAATGATACTATAACCCTAAAACTTGCCACATTCCTAATTTACACACTGTGTTACTGTATCATTAAAATGGCATCATGCCATGCACAGCCAACCAACTTGCAGCTTTCGAGTGTCAGAACTCAAACATCGAAACTCAGACCACTTTCTTACTATAAAAAACGCAAATGCGGCAGCAATTACCATCACAAAATATTTACCTCTGTAACACAGCATTCTACTGGAATAACTTTTATATCATTTTAGAGCTTCTGCAATACGTATTTTGTCACATCCAACGAATATAAAGTGACAACAATCTCACCATAAAGAATCGCCAATCCTGTCTCGTGAATGAATCGCAATCGTATATGTTTGAACATCCATATCGTGAGAACGGTCAGGATAAGAAGGCAAATGAATATAACCAGGTTGAGACTGTCGACTTGGTGACTTTTTTCAACGTCTACTTCATCCGTCTCCAAACGACTGCCGTCGGCAGCTAGGCCGGCCATCGCGTAGCGCAGCGACAACACGACCAGAAAATCAACCCGTAACTTTAAACTGTTCCTACAAAATTACTGAGGTTGTTACTACACATTCGGACAGTTTGTATGAGTGTCTAACATCATTTGAATTCAGAATTATAATCAATCATTCAACACAGCATCAAAACAAAACAACATCCCATAGAGTCAGCAATACACCATAGAGTGGTGCTTTTGTTACGGCGTGGTTCGGTTCAGCTCAGCTGCAGCAGCAGTGCTGCACGGAATACCGCATTGACGATATATCGCGGTTATATTAAAACGACGATACAGCATAGGGCTTTCGCATTAACAAACGTCGCAGTATATGGACAATCGATTGTGATAGTCGATTTTTACATAACTGTAAATTTGTAGTTGTTCTTGGATCGTCGACGTAGATAAACACCAAAAAATAGGCTACCACTTCATCAGAACGCCAGCATGCAGTCATCCACTTATCTCTGATCAAGTTTGGTAAACAAAAATTTAATCGTTGCCAGCTCTAAATAAAGCACAGTCTATATATACAATACAATACAATACAATACAATGGAGAATTTGCACTCAAAAACTGACAAACAATTAAACTGTCAGTTTAATCTAGCACATAGGCCTAAACTAAAAAGAACTTAAATGTTTAAAGGAAAAATGAAATAAGAGATACTGAAAATAGAAAAAGTGTTAAATTTAAAACTGACAAAATTCGAAAAATGACTGAAGTAAAGACTATGAAGCTACGAAACTATTCAATTTCAGTACAATGTTTTGACAGGATGAAAAATTTGTTTAGCTATGGCCTATATACCGCATAGGCCTACCGTGAACTATAGCAGCCATGCAGAATTTATATAAAGAGAAAGTTTTTAAAGACCACCGGAAAAGAACGTCCAGTGTTTGCTATTGCTTGCAGAAAGGTGAAACGGCGCCTCGGAGTAAACGCGGCCACGGACGGAACGAGATATTTAGAAGGTGAAGTCGTCGTTATTGCTGTCTGGCGAGCGAGCGAGGGAGAAGGCGGCCCGGGAATGATGTAGGCGGCCGTGTCGGCATGCCACCCAAGGGCCAAGTACGATCGATCAGCTCCACTCCCTCCGACAGTACGTCCGTTCGTGTGTCTGGCTGCAGGCGTGCATCCGCCGCCGTTTCTCGTTGACCGCCGGTGTGCGACATCATCAGAGCAATGCGTCGACTGTAAGCACTTGGCTTCTGAACTCGTGTCCACAACAGGGATGCTGGATTTGCTGTAGGCCTGCATACATGAGAACAGAAAACTAACTCGTCATCGTCATCACCATCAGTTTTTCTGCGCAAAGTCAATCAATGGAGTAATGTAAATATGTTAATGCACAAAACATACGTAGGCTAAGTGCAAAACATAAAGCATTTAACGCCTAACTTGCACTGCAGAAAGTGTGTAATCTGTTTATGTTAAACGTAAAAAGACTTCTGGCCTGTTTCCGTAAATTCGTTGATGATAATGATGAATGCTGATAACCGGTTTTTACTCTGGTCTTACCCCTGCAGCTCGATCGTAGCCTGGTAGCCAGCAGAGCTTTACATTCTCGAAAGTGGCAGCTGATGGGCATGAACCTACCTCATATCAGGGCGCATTTATGGGGTCATTGCCATTGCCAGCGCTAGCGAATTTTAGCGATGTACGCACCCGCACATCAAACATACAGCACGTTTATATTTGACCATTTGACCGGCCGTGAAGTGAGGAAGCATAGTCGTTATTTTAGATAGATATAGGCCTACTAATATACCGGGTAGGCCTACCTTATCAGTCAGCCACACAGCACAGCCCGTGCTGCCCAGTAACCCACACAAGATAAAGATAAGCTGATGAACTAGACTACTACTTGTTTTCCCTGCCACCAATTGGACGCTGAGCTAGCTTGCGATTATAATCTTACACTTAATTGTATTATAGGTTTGATGAAATAAATAGAAACGGGTAGATAAGAGGTCTGAACTGGCATGGGTTGTAAGCCGACCAATGCTGTGGTAGGTCTATGTTTTCAATCGCACAGTCTAATGTCTGACCGCTGCCGCTACCACGTCAAGGCAGTAAGCTTATGAGACTGCTGCACTAAATTATACTTTGTATTTCGTCTAGCAATTTGAGTCCGTGCTGGACAGTTGCTCTTCACGGATCGGTGGCCACAAACGTAACGTAGGCTCCTATAGGTGATTAAGCTCATGATCGTAAATAGATTTGACTTGGTGATTTTTCGCAGCGTCTGCTATACGCGCAGAAACGACAGCGCGGAATCGCGTGGCGGGCAGCGTCGCGCACTCTGCGCGGATTCCTGGAAGGAACATGCAGATGGACGGCTTAAAACCTATCCACACCGCAGACGAGACCGTCGCTTATCATAATAACTCGGTCGCGAGTTTTGACTCGTCGCACGTTGTGAATGCATTGAATTGCTGGCGAGGTGAGCACGTGGCATTGGTCACGGATTGGAAATCAGGTTTGGTCGGGAATTTGGAAACTTAACGTGATTAGAATTTATATTACAGGTTAATTGAACGACATGCACTATATAAATTCACATTTTGCTTACTTACTTACTTAATCATCTTGTTTCTAAACGTTGCACGAACCAGTAGTGTTATAATTTATGATTTTCAACCGTTTTAATTAGCCGCAGTTATTTCTCGATTGACTGAGATTAAGCCGGAAGTAAAAAGCCTGCATGTGTCTGCTGTTGTACTGTCATTCGTAACTGACCTCAACTGGCTGAGAAGCAGAGACTGTTGAAAACTGGTCACGACTGCGGCCGACACCGACGCGACGATGTCGCAGTGTCGTCTGTGCGGCGTTGTCGATTGCTCTTGGGTTCTGACTGTGCGCGCCATGCACGTCGTCTAGTAATCCAGCTATATACGCAAGCCTGCTCATCCTCCTACCCTTGTGTGGTGATATGGAAAATAAGTAATAAGTATAGTAGCTTAATGTATCTATCTTGCACGGACTGTGGGCTGTGTTTAACAGCGAATCTTCATCTCGCTCTGTATGACACCTGACACAGTGACCACGGTGTTCACCTCTATCACGAGAGATTGTATGGCTCAGTCTTTGACATCTCTCTAAACGGTCTGCTGTGGCTACTGGTAGCGTGTTGCCATGGCAACCGATAAAGTCGTGATAATGGATGGCGGCGATCGGCTGATATTTAGCTCCACTAGTGGGCTTGGCTACTAGCGAGTCGCGCTACGGCGGCTCAATATTGGCTCCAATATCGACCATGTCATAGCTTGGCTGCAGTCGTAGATCAGGACGGAAGGCGGACTGGACACTACACGCTGATCGTGCTTCGACGTACTGATGAACGTCTTAGCAGACAGACGCCCAGCCATACCATAAGCGCAACCGTTCCTGGCTACAACGTGCAGATGTGTTCCGACCAGATATGAACGGCGAACGACGGCGGAATATAGGCCTATACAGTCGTTAAACGCTATTGATTGCGCCGCATCCGACGTTAGGCCCTTCAGAAAGTTTCCTTTCGTTGATGGGCCCCATTCATCGCCGTAAAAGTCGGCGCGATGCTTTTAGATGCAAATAATTATCATGCGCTCAAAAAGCTGGTGAACTAAACGCCGCGATGGCCATAAAACTTGAGTTATTGGCGACATAAGCTAGGGCTGAATTGTAGTCGATTTGAGCGCTGCACAAGACCAAAACGGAAAGACGAGAAGCATTCACAGAGCACAACACGCCGCCGAGACGTTGGCTTTATTTCACACTCTTAAACTGTGATACGATGATCGCAATTTCACGTAAACCGCTGGCATTATAAAGGTTAAAGAGCACGTAGCCGTCCACATAAAACCCATCTCAGAGCTGCGGTGTCCCGTCAAAACCGGGAACGACAAAAACCAGGAAACAGTGATAATGGCTTATAGGTCTAGGAAATAAGGTTAAGAATACGGTTAGGGTTAAGGTTAGGTTTAGCGTTTGTGTATAGTGGGGTAGTTTTGACGTTCCCGGTTTTGACAGTGAACACAGAGCTCCCGGGTGTCTGCGCCTACCACGAGACATCATAAAGTTTAACGTAGTTCTTCCAACACTAATATCTGTTGTTGGATCCCCGAGTCCCTACAGCTTCTGCGTCCCGTGGCTTCAGCATTGCTACCTCTTCAGTTTGAAACGCACTTCCTTCTATAACATTCGTGCTTGTTCTTCGTCACGCGCCTTCGGTGGTCTCTGCAGAAGGCTGGACCGTTGCAGACAGACAGCAATGTCGCACCGGTGTCACAATACCGTTGACTGATGCAACAGCAGCAGCAGCAACAGCAGCAGCAACCGATCGTCACACGATGAATAGACCAATCTACGTCGCCAAATATTTAGCTTTGCTGCTGCCTGCGTTATGCAACGACCGACGATGAATCATGCCGACTCCCAAGCCAGTAATCGACCGACGATATACTGTAGTTCGCGGCATCAACATACTGCAGGCACTCGACTACTGCGTGGTATAAGTTATTTTATGCAGTTTCGTTCCACCAATTTATGCAGTCGCATCGACATGTACCGCTTTGCATCACAAACGAAACCTTTAGGCCTATATCTTTGCTGGTGGTGGCGTGGCTTAGCGGTAACGCGTTTGATTCGATCAACGTAGTTACTATACGCCGAGTCGGGTTAGTACTGGGATGGGTGACTGCCTGCGGGCAGGTAAACCATCTCGGTATGTAACCACCGGCCTAGGTCAACTCAGCCTTCCATCCCTCGGGGGTAGATAAATCGAGTACCGGCCTATCTGGCTGGGGTTAAGGCGGGGCGCGTTCACCTCTGTCGAGTAGCAGGTAACACTGTGTGACCTCATACGGCAGGTGACGTTCCATAGCTCTGGAATGGGCTTCCATTAAGAGCTATAACACCACCACCATCAGTGCCGCATACTATAGGGATTCGGTGCAACATGCAACCCTATGATCGCGTATGATATTGCTGAAAAGGAGCAAGAAATGTGAATCAAGAGGTACAGAGGCTGACAATAAATGATGACCGACCAGGACCGTACAAACCAGGATTTGAAAAAAAAACAAAAAAGCAATAAGTACAGGAAGTCTGAGCAAATGCGGGTGGAGGGCTGTTTTATTTTGCGCGCGCTGCGCATTATTGCCTGAGTGTGTTCATGTGTTTATATACACTGTGTCTCAAAAAAAAGCATGTGACTACATTTTTTGCAATAACTTGAACAATGAATGTCCGATTATAATAATTTTTGGCACACTTATTAATGAGACTATATGTCATCGAATGGTGGTTTCATTTCCCACCTCATCTATTTAGTGCAACTGTCTTACCTTGGGAAAATGGC
>Ga0209671_1009417_pt1 | contig 10242 bp, 8 predicted proteins | sample WorMetHERISLAND2_2_FD_187401 | JGI IMG/M metagenome (GOLD analysis project Ga0209671, IMG submission 187401) | Marine gutless worms symbiont microbial communities from Max Planck institute for Marine Microbiology, Germany - Olavius geniculatus... | ecosystem: Host-associated > Annelida >... | reverse complement strand
GGCGAAAGCTGATGATAATAGCAAAAATTTAGGTGAATAAAAAACACTTTAGACCAACATTGCAATGAATAATCCATATGACACTACACGGTGTTTTATAAAAAAGGACCGCTTTTTGTTTTTTTTTCATAATTTATTCAAATTATGATCAATTTACAGAAAATTTGTACCAGTTGTAGCTGAAGAAATACTAATTCAAAATATTGCAACAAAATATGGCAGTTGATTAAATATTTTTTGCTAGTCCTGATGTAATGCTGACATCGTAATGTGTCACGGGTACAAACTGGATAGTCTCAACTCTCGCTGTCAGTTGCTACCCTGCTTCGATGGTGAGCTTAAAAATTTTGGCCTTGGCCTGAAAATGATCTGGCCTTGGCTTTGAAGTCTACTGGCTTTGGCCTTTGCTTGGACACTTTGGCCTCTAATCAATTGTAACGAATGTGGCCTGTGCACTGAGTTGATGGTATTTGTATGATATATCCACTTCGTTAATATATCCACTTCTTTATGTCGTCGTGACTGTCCAGAATTAAAGTGTCTCAACGTGCAGTTTTATAGTGATGACACACTGGCCATTTTCTGGCGCCTGTTTCTTGTACCAGAAACAGGTGCCGGAAACAGGCGCCAAAATGTCAATGTGTCATCAAATTTGGTTTGGTGCAGATAGGTTTTTTTAGACAGCTAATCTTCTTTGAACTTTTTTTTCACGTATTCATGTTATGTATTTTAGTCACTAACTTAGTGTCTTTGGCCTTTGTCTCGAGGACTGCTGGCCATGGTCTTGAAAATTCTGGCCTTGAACTTATCGCTGGTGAAGTGTGCCGTGTACCATCAGGGCCGGATTTAAATCTGATCAGGCTCAGTTTGGTAAAAATATGAGGAGTGGGACCCTCGCTGCCACTGCTTAGATGGCGAACCGTCTGGGCTAATCAGCATACCTTTCCTTCTCACCCGAGAATGTCGTGCTGCACCAGATGAGGTTTATGATGTCACAATCCATCGTAGAGAAGCCCCACAGACAGGAGTCTGGCATTCTTTGTTCTGTAGTTTTGCTTTTTTTTCTGGGGTCCCTGTCCAGTCGAACATGCTGAACATTTCATAAATCAGTCTCTGTGCAGGAGTCCAATGTCATCAGTGGTCGTGCAGTCGTTTAGGGACCTCATGTTGAATGAAGAAACTGATGAACTTCAGCAGCAGCAGCAGCACCTATCAGACAACTCCCACTGCAGGTCAAGTCAACAACTGGCCACGGCTGCTACTTGCTTGGCTAAACCGCAGCCTGCTCACAGCAATACTGTCATTCGGTAATAATTGTGCATTTTGTCACAGTAGGTAAGGTAAAGGTGCCATACCTCAGAAGGATTGTAGGCGGGGTGCTCATCTCCCTTTCTGTGGCCATTGAGTCCATAGACCACTGAGTCTGTGACGCATGGCCAGTGCAACGCCAGACCTATGGCTACCTTTCCAGCCCCAAAGCATCACCACGTTTGACTGGTGCCAATTTGTACTGCTGGTGAACAGAGGCACACGTGTGTGAACAACTTACCCATGGTCGTTACCTGGTAGTGCACCAGGTGGGAGTTGAACCTACAACCTCACGGTTACATGTTCGGCATGCTAACGCTACACCACCGAGCCACACCTACAGTCTGGAGTATATTGTCTGAGTTTAGTGAGGCATTATGCACTCCAGAGTTTAGATCGCATTGAGACATACTTATGCCATCATGGTGTGTTTTGCATATGATGTGCCTCTGACTGTAGACACTGTGGTGAGAAATAAGAGGACGAAATGGCTGGCTTTGTACAAGTGTTATACTTACAGGGTGTTCCAAAAAAATGGATACCCAATTTTATTTTTGGGATAACTTCGGTAATTCAGCACCGATTTTAACCATTCTTTCACTGTTACAAGCAGAAATTTATGGCGCGTAAACGTGAAATTCTTCCACCCACCGCACCTTTATTGTGTGACCACATTGCCTAGCAAAACAAACGCTTCCAAAGCTACAGTGGTCTCGGAGAACAGGCAACACATAAAGATATCAATTTTGTACCATAAAATAGTTAAGCTTACTTACTTATTCACAGTAGTGCCTTGTGACGTCATTGTTACGTCATATTGTATTTATTTACTCTGTTTACCAGTAATAATTTTTAGAATAAATCGTTTGATATGGGCAGAATAACAAAGGCTGATCGCTGTTTGATCACCGATATTAGCAGTTGTGTTTGTTTTGCTAAGTAATGTGGTCACACAATAAAGGTGCGGTGGGCAGAAGAACTTCACGTTTACGTGCCGTAAATTTCTGCTTGTAACAGTGAAAGAATGATTAAAATCAGTGCTAAATTACCAAAGTTATCCCAAAAATAAAACTGGGTATCCGTTTTTTTTGGAACACACGCTGTATGTATAAAAGCATAAAGAGAAATGTACGTAAGTTAAATGTTACCCTTTCAGAAATTGTCAGAAATTTTTTCCAAAAATGCAAAACATTTTTGGCTGAAACGTCTTCATTTTGGGAAATCTAGGGGTAAAATTAAAAATTTTAGCAGCCATGTTTTCGTCTGCCGGAAATTTGCAGCTGTGTGTCGGAAAATTGCCTCCACCTATTTTTCAATCCATGATGCTGCTGTCATCTGTTGTCTTATGTCTTTTTCCAAGTGCAGCTCGTTGGGGATAAGTTTGGCTAAATGTTCAGCAGACAGATCTCTCTGTGTGCTGTCATGGTGTGTGTGTTTTCATGGTGTTTCTCTGTCATGGTGTTTAGACGGGGTCTGGTTGATAGTGCTCTGCTGCTGTACATCACAAGCCTGCGTGTCTGTATGTCATGGTGTGCCTGTATTTGTCTGTATATGTCATGGTGTGCATGTTTTCATGATGTCTGCATGTGTCAATATGTGTGTTTCATGGTGTTGGTGTGGGATCTTGATAGCCTTGCAGCTATCGTACATCACAAGCCTGTGTATTGTGTAACCTGTATGTTTGTCATAGTGTGTGTGTGTGTGTTTAATAATGTCTCTGAATGTCATGATGTGTGTGTTTCATGGTGTTGACATTTATTGACATTTCTCTTTATGCTTTTATATGTCCAGCCATTTTGTTCTTTTGTCTCTCTCATTACAGTGTTTGCAGTCAGAGGCACATCTCGTGCAAAATACACCGTCATGACATAAGTACATCTCGTGGTCTGTCATGGTCTGCATGTTTCTGTTTTGGTGTTTGTATCTGTCGTGGTGTGTGTGTCTGTCACGGTGTCTAGGTGGGGTCTAGTTGACAGTCCTGCCGCTACTGTACATCACAAGCCTGTAACACCTGACTCTAATCAAATGAGTAGCGAGTTGTTTGACACAACAATGACAAAACCAACAACCGGCTGCAGTCCTGCTTGGCACACTGCTACTGAGACTCAGTCTTCGTCTACTGGCGTGAGTTTTCCTACATGACACAGCACTACTCTTTGTTATTTATTACTGTCCCCAGCAGCGACATACTGTGTTGGGTGGGACGTTAAATCCTACACACTCACTCGCTCACTCAGCAGCGACAGGACAACAGTATTGCTTTCAGCATCATTGCTAAGTTTTTTCTTTCCTTGTGTCTTTTGTCAGCATAATAACTCATGAGCCATTGCACTTAACTCGATATTTGCACGAACAATTGGACATGTACCTTGACAACCTCTAGAACCCTATTGAATTTCAAGATTATAGGTTAAAGGTCAAGGTCACATGGGTTTTGTTGTTTCTTGTGTGCATGATACTGCTTAGCTTGAACCAGTAATTGCAGGAAGGCATAACTGTGCAGGGCAGATAGCCTCTTTTTAAATGTACCAGTTGTTACAGTTATGTCAGAAATAACAGTTTGAGAAAAATTATTCCACACTGTAGGTGAGACATGACAAAAACCACGTTTAGAGAAACTATCAAGCACTGCTGCACTGTTGTGTAGAACATATACACCATACGATTGAAATGGCTTCAGCTTTTTTGTAAAGCATTTCCCAATTGGCTTAGACATTATTGCCCTTACTGTTGTCGATACAGCACTATAACATTTATGATTATGATTATGGTTATGACTGATGCAGTTGTTAGCTAATTTCACGAGTCCACAGATGACGTCACCACCGGTCTTGTCAGCAACTACAAGCTTTGCTGACATTCTGCGTGAGGAACTGCTGCAAACAGCCACCTTCGAACATACCACGAGGAAGTCGCTGGCATTGATACAGGTGTTCATTCTGATATGGTAATCTGTAGATACAGGGTGGTCTAAAAAACGGCACAAAGTTTATGGCACCATAATTTTGCAACCGTACATCACAGAGTCATGCGGTTTTCAGCAGAATGTTCTGAAAGAAATTCTTTACATGACTAAAATCAATGTTTAAATACAGCAATTAAATATTCTTTGTTTTTGCCGCTGGCAACTGAACCATTGAAAAACAATATTACCTTCAACGTACCTTGGTCCATAAAAACACGCCACTAGTATTTTTTCAATAGTTCCACGAAACATTGGCCGATGTCAATAATTTTTGGCATGCGACATTAAGAAGAAACTGGTCTGTAGTTTTGGCCACCTCACCTAAAGGCTGTCGCTACACTACCGTGTGAAATGCAGAAGTCACAGTTTGGCCACTGACAACAATGAATTCCTACTGGGTAGCGTATGCGTCGGCTCAGAAGTTATTAACTGAATAGCGACAAACGCAATTGGCAATTATTATCACTCAAAAAGTCACACGCGTCACATCACATCATCTTCATTTCAGCATGTGCTCAAAATGTTTTCCTGCAGCACAAACGTAAGCGGGAGATGTTGACACCATTTGCCAACAGCGCGTTCAGTAACTGCATGACTCAAGCGGCCCGCTTGATGTTGATGTGTCATTTCAGTTTGCCGACTTAGAATTTTAAAATAAAGATGAAGCAACAGATTTTCAATGATTTTGTGGTCTCAGTAATTTTCTGAGCATGCACTGCCCAGTATGAATTCATTATTGTCAGTTGTCAAACTACGATTTCTGCATTTTACAAGATAGTGTATACAACTCTAGGGCGAGGTGGCCAAAACTACAGACATTTGCATCAAGTTTCTGTTTAATGTCACATGCCAAAAATTATTAAAATCGGCCAATGTTTCATGGAGCTATTGGAAAAATAAAAGTGACTCGTTTTTATGGACCGCGGTGTCAAGGGTAATACTGTTTTTGCATAGTTCAGTTCATTATTCAAGTCATGTAAAGAACTAACTTCGGAACCTTTTGCTGAAAAGCACATGACTTTATGACATATGGTTGCAAAATTATGGTGTCGTTAACTTAATGCCATTTTTGAACCACCCTGTATAACCACTGTTCATTTGATTGTCTGTTCAATGCAATGCATAGCATTGGACAGAGTATAAAATTATCTTTGTGTCTGTGCGTTCGTGCCTGCGTCCATGCGTGCTACATTTCTTAAGCTATCTTCCTTCCACCTTCCCTTCCCGTTTCTCTTTCCATTCTTCCGTCTTTATTTCTGTATTCAGGCCTGTGCGTCCAATATTTGAGGTGCCATATCTCCATAACGGTGCAAGATAGGCGCATGGTCACCATGGACCACGGACAGGAAGTTGACCCCCGGGAGTCCAATGGTCAGGTGACCGATGACGTCACGTGACCCCAAAAGGTCAAACTCGTGACCCCGTTATCTTTGAGGCGCCATATCTCCGTAACGGTGCCAGATGGACGCATGGCCACTATGGACCACCCATAGGAACTCGGCCCCCAGGAGTCGAATGGTCACGTGACCGATGACGTCACGTGACCACAAAACGTCAAAGGCGTGACCCCATTATCTTTGAGGCGCCGTATCTCCATAACGGTGCAAGATAAACTCATAGTAACGATGGACCATTTATAGTGAATCGAATGGTCTCGTGACTGACAATGTCTATTGTTTAGTTAAAATATTAGAGAAGGATTAAAGGATCATTGCTGCTGTACAATTTAAAATTAAACTGTTTGATTTTTTTTCTACCAATCTAAACAGCTCACTGATCATATTTGTACGGACATATACTGTAAACTATCGAAATGCATTGGACAGACTCCATGTTCGTATGAACGTTAACTTGTTTAGTATAAGGTGGCTTCATAGTGGACATTGGACTTAAGGTCACGAGGTTATTGGTTCGACGCCTGGTCATGTCACTATCGAGTACCATATTTGGATGCGTCACTGTCTGCACTTTGCAGACAGGTAATTGAAACCAATACCATCTCGATATATAGCCAACACCAATGTCAACTCAGCTTTCCATCTTTCTGGCATAGGTAAATCGAGTACTAGTCTGTCTGGTTGGGGTTAAGGTGGTGTGCATTCACGTGTGTCAGGTGCCAGGTAACACTGTGATCTTATACAGCAGGTGACGCTCCATAGCTCTGATATTGGTTTCCTAAGAAGAGCTATACCATTTAACCATTTAACCACGGTAATGTGAAATTGACTTTATTTGTGTATGATAGGGCTTTGTGGAGGTATTTTTTCTGCCACTATTTACGGGAAGCTTAAAGAGGCATTCATGTATACTATGTACATATATGCATACACACATAATGCATTCATGGTACACGTGTCTTGTATACGCTGTAATGAGGATAGAAAATTGTCGAATTGATTTTAATTTCCGGGGACTTGATGTTCGATGCATCATCGAGTTATGATACACGACAAATTCTTTATTGAGCATCAAATACTGCAACTCGATAATTGTTGGCCAAAATTTGTCTAGTTGTTGACAATATCTAAAACTTGTTGTAATCGATCACGTTGATTTGTATTGCACATAAAAACACTTTTTTAACTTTTTTAAAAACTTTTTTTCAACATTGATTACAACAATGGTTTGTACGATTGCACTGTAACATGCAGGCAGAGGAGCGAGCAATGAGTGCTCTTTTGGAGAGCTATAGATCTGATGACAACCGCTACTTGCACGAGTACATCAGTGTGGAACGATCCTTACTGCCGACTCACAGACTTGCCGTGCCACTGTGGGCTGCTAAACAGTGAACAGTCTTTTTTGAATACACTCACAGGCTGAAACAGTAATTTAATAAGTCACGTAATTTCATCGATTTACAACCAGGACAAGTCGATGAACCAAGACGAGGGTTCATATCATTTACCGCACATCTATGATTACTTACTGTCTGCCACAGCGACACCTGGTGGACAGTCATTCCGAAGAAAGTCAGCAGCGGTTGCCGAAACGTCGACAGTAAAAGAATAAAAGGTTGTAAATCGATGAAATTATGTGACTTATTAAGTCAACAGTCTTAGGATTCCAAAACATTCCTGTGCTATTGGGTGCAGCTGGCAAGAAAGTACGGATGGGGTGCAAATTTTTACTCCTTGCGTGCTACGTTCCTAACGTAGTGAAGAGGAGTATATGAGATCAGTGTAGTATTGAGGACCGACAGACCGACGACCGACCTCTGTTCCTTTAAGAGCCTTCCAGGAAGAACTTCAAACGGCCATATCTCCATAACAGTGCTAGATATAGACGCATGGTCACTATGGGCCACCCGTAGGAAGTCGACCCCCGGGAGTCGAATGGTCACGTGACCGATGATGTCACGTGACCCCAAAAGCTCAAGGTCGTGACCCCATTGTCTTTGAGGAGCCATATATCCATAACGGTGCCAGATAGACGCATGCGTTGAGGTATAACAAGACAAATGGCAACTAGCATCATCAACCGTTAGGCATATTGGAATTTTTTTCTTCTCAATTCCTAAAATCAGGCAATATTTTATAAACTTCGGGGAGACAATTTTCAATAACCACCTCGACGCCAGTCACTATTAGTACAGGGTGGTCCAAAAAATGGCACAAAGTTTATGACACCATAATTTTGCAACTGTACATCACAGAGTCGTGGTTTTTAGCAAAATGTTCCGAAAAAAAAATTTTTGCATGACCAAAGTCAGTCTCTGAATGCAGGAGTTAAATATTCTTTGTTATTGTCGCTGGCAATTGAACTATGCAAAAACGGTATTACCCTCGACACTGCGGTTCATAAAAACGTGGGGCAGCAAGTGAGATAGAACTCCTAAATTTTTGCCTGTTGGAAAAGTTTTTTTCAAAAATACAAATTTTTGGGCCTGAAATCCCTTTTTTCAGGAACTAGTAGGCAAAATTGAAATTCTGACATCGGACCATCGGACACAGCGGTTTGTTGTGAAAAATGCAGTTTCCTGCTATTTCACACTTTACTGTTTTTAACTCCCGAAGCCACTGCTGACTGGCTTTGGTGAACGTTGGTTAGGCACTAACATTATCATTGCATTTTTCCAGTCGTGTTAATTTAGGATTGACCAAACTCGTAAAACTTAGGGACTTTCACTTTGGTATTATTTATTTGTCATTGTCACTCTGTGTTCGTTTGTGACTGTACATTTTGTAAATAAATCTAGGTCTTGGGAATTTGAAGATTTTCTGCTAGCAATTACTGTTTATTATTTCAAGAACAGTTAACTAGTTATCATTTTTCAACTAGTTATCAGTTAACCAATTATCAGTCGTTTATTTTGGAGTTAATAATTAATTATTTTGTTACGGATGTCATTGACTGGCATCAAGTAGCATGCATTCTAGGCCTACGTCTAATTATGTATGACTCAGTTAAAACAAGAAATTTGAGCTAATGCTCACGAGATGCGTGAAAGCCTATAGCAGTTCCGGTCAGTAGTTTAGGTGAAAACTGGGGTGTTCATGCTAAGTTAATATGCAAATACCAAATTCTCTATCTGGATCGCATAACGATAGTAGCGTGGCGTCACCTTGTGAATGATAGATTTGTGTCGCAGCCCGAAATCGTCAAAAAATCCATAAAACCCCCTATTTTGGCATTCAAGGTCATTGAATTCGGCGCCACACGAAAGCCAGTGTACGACTTCCTATTAGTGATTAATAGTAACCTAGGCTCTCTCTCGCACCATTACTGTGATACAGCAACTTATTGGCCAGAAATCGCAAATTTTGCACACCCCCTCTCATTTAGCGCCCTCGTTCGAGGTGATCCCCTTTGAATTTATGGAAAAGCTTTACGGTTCCTGAAACTAGAGTCATCCAGGCAGCCGATGGTGAAGATTTGGTGATTCTAGCTTGCACCGCTTTTGACTGATCCACCCGTGTGTCAGACGGACAGACAGACGGACAGAATTGCGATGGCTAAGATACGCTGAAAGCAGTAGCTGCTTTCACGTGTAATGATGCTGCATGAAAAGTCTTGGTCTGAGAAAAAAAGATTGGGTCTTATATTTGATCTTGAGAAGAATCTTGCATATTACATGATTGGTGTTAATTACGTGATTTAAAGCATTGTTTTTCACTTCATTGCTGTAAACTGTAAGTAAAATCGGAGTGCTGGCACAGTAGATTACGTTGCGGTCCCAGGTTCCAATACATTGACATTTTTTGCCCATTTCCAATGCAAGGTACCCTACACAACACCTTTTTTGTATTATGGCTGAAATTGTAGTAGCTATAGTAATTGAAAAAAGTAATTGTGGTAAGAAATTGAATCAGTGGCAGGTTCGGGGTTAAGATGTTTCTATGAACTGTATGAGTTTTTTTGAATGCATGGTCACATACAGGGTGGACCAAATAGGTGACAACTTTTCGGTATTTTCTCCCTTTTTGAAAGATTCATATTTGCAGTTTTTTGTGTACTCACGTAGGCCTATCATTTTTACACGCGAAAGCAGCTATGCTTTCAGCGCGTCGTAGCTATCACAATTCTGTCCGTCCGTCTGTCACACAGGTGGATCAGGCAAAAACGGTCCAAGCTAGGATCTCCAAGTCTTCACCATCGGCTGCCTGGAAGACTCTAGTTTCAGGAACCGTAAAGCTTTTTCATAAATTCGAAGGGGTCACCCCGAACGAGGTCGCTAAATGAGAGGGGGGTGGTCAAAATTTGCGATTTTTGGCCAATAACTCGTTGTATCTCAGTAACGGTGCGAGATAAGGCCTAGGTTACTATTAATCACCAATAGGAAATCGTATACTGGCTTTCGGTTGGCGCTGAATTCAGTGACCTTGGATGACCTTGAACGCCAAATAGGGGTTTTTACGGATTTTTTTCGCCATATGAGGCTGCGCAAGTCTTTATCATTCACAAGGAGGCGCCACCGTCGCCAACGCCACACGCGCCTATGGCCGATGTGTATTAGGGTCCCGATGGGC
>Ga0209671_1009415_pt1 | contig 10243 bp, 5 predicted proteins | sample WorMetHERISLAND2_2_FD_187401 | JGI IMG/M metagenome (GOLD analysis project Ga0209671, IMG submission 187401) | Marine gutless worms symbiont microbial communities from Max Planck institute for Marine Microbiology, Germany - Olavius geniculatus... | ecosystem: Host-associated > Annelida >... | reverse complement strand
TCCAGACAGTATAATATATGCATCTCTATTCACCATGAAAGGTAGCAAACAAATACAAAATAAAAGAAAAACTTAACTAATTACAGTTCATACAGTTCATATTTAGCTGAATAGTTCGTATTTTCACACAGAACATAATAGGCCCACCGACAGCGACACGCATCGACAGCAACAACTATGACAAACCCTTTTTTACTAAATATTTCTCGTACCTTTCGAGCAACAACTTACTTGGAAGTCTAAAGTCAAAGTAACTTAAACATGCATTAATTATTACCATGTTCGAAGTACAAAATAATTTCATTAAAAAACGTATGACTGCAAAGTCAAGCAAACGCTGGTCAGCTTTTGTTAGAGAGCAGACTTCCAGTCCGTACAATAACACAGGTAGGCATTTTGTTTTAATTAGACGAAGAACCACTTCCTCGGAAGCGGCTCTACCAACCTTGCCAAATATAATAGTATAATAGTATGCAGGAACAGAAATAAAAAAAAACTAAAGGCAAATAAAGTAGAAGCTGAAACACAAGATCAGCTGTTCAACTGTAGATGAACGCAAAGTCCTGCTCACCGTACAAGCTTCGAATAATGTAAAAAAACATATGCAACGTCAAATAAGTTACCGCTGATGCCACAGCCTCCAGGTGTCGAGCAGATCCTGATATGCCACACACCAGCCCACGAGTCTGTGGTCCTTAGCATCATCAATGTCAATGCCGCAATGAGCAGTGACGACTGCAGCCGTCTGCACGTCTCCGGTCTGGTCAACGTATCTCTGCAGAAGACTCGCCCCATTTGATGACATTCCTATAAAAACATGCACAAAAATAAGCAAACTTTTTGCTCAGAGCTTTAATGACATTCGAAGTCTAAATAACGTTCCGGTCATTTAAAATAATTAGTTCATTTTGTCATCTCTAAAAATACTGCAGCCAACTGGCTGATTGATATTTTGCAGTGCAGCACAAATATCCAGACGAGTTTGCTTTGAGATCCCTGTTATAAGAACCATACCCCATCTTGTTGGGATTATCACATCAACAAAAATGTTGTACACCAGAAGTAAATAACACCATTAAATATATGCTACATGTGTAAAAGTTATGTATAGTAACATGTAGCAACTGCTTTTCTTGGCTAAAAAGATGCCACAGATACACCAGTTTCACAACCAAATGTAAACAAAAATCTTGTATCTATTGCATACTGTCTCATAAAAACATGACACATTCACTTTTAAGGTAAGTATGGCAAATGTGGTAGACCAAGTGTAATAATTCCTTTACTCTTGCATTCTGAAGTAAGATTTTGACAAGCAGGAATAAATCTGCCACCTTGTCTCTCATCTGTTTCTGCACTACCTTGCAAACTTAAATGCTCAACTACACAAATGTTCACTCATATCAGGCAGAATAACCTACACATCAGATGATAATTTATTTTGGCCACTTTTGACACCAGACGTAACAAGTACATATGGCGGCCATGTTAAGAAGACCAGAACTAGCGAGAAAAAACCCGTATCTTGCAAAAAAGCAACAATAACACGCAGAAAAATCACGTAAGCCGAAAAAGCTGAGACAAGTAATACACAAATCTGACAGTTAGAAGCTGTATTAAATCACGTAGCACAACTTGGCAATAAAAAATGATAGATATAGACCAGTGAGAAACATTCCAGCAATGTTGCCCGTCGATATACACAGGTTGGTATGATGCTCGACAAACTCCAACAACTATAAACAACATCCAAACTATTGAAACTAACATGTACTGCATGAAAATGCATTAAAATTAACTAGAAAGCAGTCATAGCCCGCAGGTACCTCCGCCAAGGCAAAGCTATTCGACAGGTGGCGTCACCATCTTCGGTTTTGCAGCGGTTCCCTTATGCCCCCTTTAATGCAGTGGTAACGAAAATTTCAAAGTGATCCAGAATCCAGGATTCCTGCCGGATCATGCCCAAAACTGAATCACTTGTAGCTTATGCCATGCCCGACATACCCTCAAAATTTCAGAAAGATCCGTCCATAACTTTTCGAGTTATCTTGCTAACAGACAAACAAACAGACAGACAAACAAAAACTGGCAAAAACATAACCTCCTTGGCGGAGGTAATTACTAGATACGATGCAGCTTCCCATCTAGCACTCGTTGGCCAGATCATGTCTCCACAATGTGGTAATTGGGAGTAGATAGCTGTAAATTTACTTTTGTTTTCTCAAAAATGGGAAACAGAATGCCAACGGTACTTTAATAACTCCACTGATATATTACATGTGCTCCAGAAAAGTGACAACCTGGTAAAATTCCTCATCTCTGCAGCATCAGTCTAACAGCCCAGCAAAAGTTTCAAAACTTCAAACTGTCAAATACAAAGACAGCTCAATCTAAAGGACTACCAACTTAACATCAAATAACGGACAGAATAAATGTCATTATTACTAAACAAGCAAATACCTGTTTATCAGGCAGATAAAGGCAAGCAAATGCCACAATATCCGAGAGTTCTAACTTTGATTCATTCTGAAACATTTCACAACAACACATTAAAAACAATATCGGCAAACTTACTCAAACAACAAGCTTCGTATCTGATACTTCGTATTATATTAAAACTACAGAACTACAGTATCATCTGCATATGTAAGATTAATTAACCAACGGATCATAATCTAATACAAGAACTATAACGATGACACACATATTACTCTCAGTGCACCAATGTAGCTGATCTGTTTCATCATAAAAAGTAAGCTGCTGCTACTACTAGCACTAGTCTGCTGCAATCAGTTATTACCTCTGCCAAGGAGGTTATGTTTTTTGCCAGAGTTTGTTTGTCTGTCTGTCGGTTAGCAAGATAACTCAAAAAGTTATGGACGGATCTTTCTGAAATTTTCAGAGAATGTCGGGAATGGCAAAAACTACAAGTGATTCAATTTTGGGGGTGATTCGAAATGAATCGTGGATTCTGGATCACTTTGAAGTTTTCGTTAGCACTGCGTTAAATGGGGCATAAGGGAAACCGCTGCCAAACCGAATATGGTGACGCCACCTGGCGAACAACATGGCGTTGGCGGAGGTCTGCGGTCTCTGACTGCGTTCTAGTTACTACTTATTGTTTGCTTCAGCTAGATACCCATAAGCAAACTGCATAACTATTTGCAGCCTGACACTCTTGCGATCACCCAGCATGACTGGAAAGGTCCAACCCAAGCCATAAAGACCACGAAGCGGCGCTGATCTCCGTTTCCTTAGCCCTCAGCCAGACACCAGTTACACTGCAATACCACATTGCATGGTGTGCCTGTTTATGTCCCGGATTTCATCGGTACTCATCGCGCTTACCCACAGAGGGATGGCCAGGCTGAGTTGACACGGGTGGATGGTTACATAGCAAGATCGTTTACCCGCCTGCTAACGATCACCCATCTAAATACAATCCGGACCCGCCGTTAATTAACTTTGTTGATGCGAGCAACGATCTCACCAACTAAGGCAAACCACGATTGGAAAGTACTACATACTATAAAAAGTCAAAAATGCAACTGACAAGAATCGCATCATAAGAATCCCCGCTGCCAACGGTAAGGAAAGCAAAAAGAGCACGAAGGTATGGGTTGAGAAGACTAGCACCGAGACTCCGACACTGCTCCTTCCACAGAGCATTGCGATCGTCAGCCGTGAAGCCGGAGATTGCCATTGCCACGACGTTCAAATCCGCTGGCCCACTCAACACTCCAGCTGAAGCAGCAACAAACAACCAACTACGAATTACATGAATTATACTTATCAATCACGTACACAATATGGGCAATTACAGAGAATATGGGTAAACTGCAGCTAGATAAATGCAAAGGCGAAGACGTTTACGAATAAACGCACATAATGGCCAATTATAATCTACTGCACTCCACAAGATAATACATCGGTATAAGACGAGTCGATTCATATTAAGTCAATACTTCACTCACCTTCAATGAATACTGATGTTGTACTTGTAACAAGCAAATCTGTCTGGAATTTGTTATCATCGAATTGGTCAATTTATCCTGGCTATCCGTCCATGGACAGGCACAATGAATACCAGCAAAAGCTGGGATAAGCAGGAATACCACACTATACAAATAGTTTTATTTGTGACTGGCACTGCATTCAGCGTGCGAGGTCATCATTGAAAATTTTTGACTCAAACGTTCGTAAAATGTTGCCCGAGACTGAAAAACGAGGGCAACATTTTAGGAACTGAAGGAGAAAAATTTCAATGATGATCGACACGGCAGTCACTTTGTTTTGTTATACCTCAAAACCAAAACAAAAAACAAAAACCATTCAATCAAAAAAAGCCGTGACAACTTCAATGTTGCGCATTGTTGACCGGTCAACAGTGCATATTTGTCAACGTCACGTGATGCGTTTTGGATCAATCACATGCAGGTATTTCCGGCTAAGATGTAACAAAACAAAATAACCCATATCCTTCGTCTTGCAGTGCAAGCTGAAATCTAAGAAAACTGCCATTGGTTGTGCCCTATGGGCCTTAGCTCTTGACAAGAAGTGTATGTTTCCACTGATACCGGTTCCATCAAAAGTCATTTTTGGAGAATTGATATAGCTGCAATTTTTATAGGCCAGACGTCCATACAATTGCCTACCCTATAGCATAAAAGTATGGTTCACAAGTATCAATATGCATGCCACAATAATCAAATCAGCAAAAAATTTAAAGTTGCTTTTATCTGTGGTCATTATTTGCTAGCTAATACGTGGATCACAAAATGCGACAACTTACGCTGACTCTGTCGCAGCATGGCGCCATGTCTCAACACTTCAATCGCACGAGCAATTTTCAACGTAAAGACAGCAATAGCAGCTGCTCTTTCGTACTCCTGACACATCTCCAGCCTACAACAATATCGAATAATGACACGTTGACTGCTGGCTGTAACACGACAAGACAAAAATAACACAATGAAGTCTGCTGCAACAACTAACGTGTCTGGAAGAATGCCAGTAGCGATTTGATATGACTTGTTTGGTGACAGGTTTTCTTGACAAAACATCAGTACCCAAGAGGACATTTCGTACTACAAAAAACTGTGCATGAGTAACTAAAGAGCTAAGTAAACAAAAAGCCCAGCCATCTCTAGGAAAAGCCAACTATACGCCAGTGTCCGAAAGCCAGCAAAATGAATGAAGCATCAATTCAGAACCACTGTTCACGGGAAAGGAGAGGGCCAGCAATAAAGGCATTAGATATGCAAATATATGCTAATGTATGTAGCCTGTTAACAGTAACCTCTGCACTGATACAGTTTGGTTTTAATGCACCATGCAAATTTTAGGAAAAGGTGTCCTTAAGGGGTCAGCAAGGGTACTGTTGAATAAGTTATACTGTTGATAAGTTCAAAAAAGCTCTCGATAGTAACCATGCCTCTAACTGAAGCAGTTTGGCCACAATTCACAACGCACATATTTGAGGTGCAGTTATTGCCACCATTTGGGGAAAACAGTGAGATCATAAGAAGTCCAACTTATACTACAGCATAGCCACCAGGCAACCCCAACCTTATTTACTTGTTCAAGCATATTTCTGACAAGATGTACCATTTAACCACAATACATGCACAACAGATAAACAACAAACAGACAAATAGATTTACTGTGAAAAAAAAACAGTAAGTACTAAATCACGTCTATTTGGCTGTAAATGACTTCAAAAAACCCATGGCCAAACGTACAAACTGTTTTCTCAATGTCAAAAATACCCAGTTGCTCTTGCTGCTGCTGCTGCTACTACTACTAATAAAAAACTATCTTACTAGAATAACAACACCACAGAAATGGTTATGCACGCATCAACGTAGGTGTGTGTGAGTCGGAAGAAAGTGCCACACACCGATCTATAATAGGAATGCTTGCAGCATCGGCATCTTGCACCCAGCCACAGAGAGTCAGTGCTCTATTCCTGCAACACAAATGACCATCAGATGCATCTAACCCGAAATGACAGTCAACAACTACAGCAGCATTCAGCGCAAAACAAAAAACAAACTGATGTACAAGTGCAGATGTCGACATGCCTTGTGTCGACACGTATGCAGCCACCCCATCTAGTTGCCAAGGGTCGTACATGTCAACTGAACTCCACCTAGCGTGCAGCAACTAAAGCCAGCCGATGCACATGAATTGGCCACCTGGCCAGTGTGTGATAGCGTTGTTGCTTCCTTTCTCATCTCATTCCTTCTCCCCTGCTCCTAATCTCTGGAACAAACTGTCCATGAACACTGGATCAGCCAGTACTTTTGGAACTTTCAAATCTAGGCTCAAAATAGAACTGTTTACCTCTGCCTACCACACCCACACAGGACAAGTCGGCGCCAACACGGCACTTCTGATTCACAATTGTGACAATGGCTGGCTCTATATCATATCGTCTTTAGATTAGATTAGATACACTGCCACATGCAAACATCTACACACAATATGCATCACTTTCTGCAATATTTTGATGTACAATGACCTTGACCTTTCAGTCTTGAACTAAAAATTGGCACAACCATTACTCCTGCCCTGTGAACGTAAAGTAAACACCAGCTGTGGTTTTTCTACACCTTTTCATTTTCAAGTTAGGAGCCTAGACAAAAAAGCTGGATGGAAAAACAAAGGGACAGATAGATGACTAATGGGCAAGACACATATGTAGATTATTAAGATGGGTTCAAATAATAACAAAACACTAATCAGCAGAAAAAAACAAATGCAAAAATGTGGTATGCTGTGAAACAAAATAAAGCAACACGTGGTTATCCCTTGCCTCAATTCATCAAGTCATATTCTACAGTACCTGTCTTCGCTGGAGAAGACTTGTTTAGTGGCCTGCTGTCCGTCAGCAAGGTGCCATTGCCGCTGTACTATCTCACTGCGTAGTGGGGTTGCCTTGAGCACTGTGTGGGTGCCGATCGTAAAGCTCGGCTCAGAGGAATTGGCATTCTCTCTCAGCTTATGCATCAGTGATGGGATGTTAAGGAGAACACACATTTTGAATAGAGCACAGGGTTCAGTCACTGTGTATATGCACTCTCGAGGATGGAATGGCAAATATCGTATCTACGGTTGTCTACAAAAAAAGTCTTTTTGATTACAAACTACACGTTTCTTCAAAATGCTACTCAACTATTCATTTCATTACAAAACAAAACACAGCAAGCAAATCTGTTCGTTATTAATTAATTCTACAAGAACATTAAAAACACTGGGGAGAAAGTCCAAAACATTCGGACAGAAAGCTGTTTTCAATTTTGTTGAAATGTCATTGACAACAAATATCATTCTAACCTTGATATGCTACCACAGATTCTATATCACTGAATTTTTTACGCATGGCGCTCTGCTTCAGTGTTTTAACTGCTGTCATGTTTTCATCTAGAAACTAAATTCATCTATAAAAACCAACCTAGTGCAAAATTTCACAACAGCAAACATTTTCAGTAAAATTATGCATCATCTGTGAAAAGTGTTAGTCCGTGAATTAGTTCGTGAATATTTTTAAGCTTTCGGAGAAAAATAACATCATTTGTTTACTTTCAAACTAAAGCTGCACTTGATACTACAAGGTAAAGGTGCCATAACCCTACTGGGGCATAATAAGTGGGGTGCTCATCTCCCTATCTATGGCCATTGAGCCTGTAGGTGGATAGACCACTGAGTCCGTGACGCATAGCCAGTGCGACGCCAGACATACGGTTACCTTCTCAGCCACAGAGCATCATCGCCCTTTAACCGGTACCAAATTATACTGCTTGGTGAACAGAGACACGTGTGTGTGAACAACTTGCCTGGCAGTGCACCGGGCGGGAGTCAAACCTGCAACCTCAAGATTACAAGTTCAGCACACTACTGTTACGCCACCACTTGACACTAAGCATAGGCGAATGATTACAATATCTAGAAAACACTGCATTACAGGTTGGGTAGCATTTTGCCTAATCTCATTTCACGTCGTATACTTACACTAAACCTAACCCTAACCCTAGTTCGATTTCGGTTGGGGATCTGCAGTAGACCTAACTGGGGGAACGATTAGACGAAATGAGAATAGGCGAAATGCGATAAGGCAAAATGAGACTGCACCGCATTACATTACATTACATGGAAAACTGTTAATGTGGAAAAGTAATAAACTTCAAGGTCCACAAATAAAACTGCAAGTCACGACAAACTACGTATGACTGTTTGCAAAACACGATATATTACAACATACATTTTATAACATTACTCAATCATTATGCCACATTAATTGGACATCAAACACTTTATTAACTAACATATACACATATACAAATTTGGAACAAGTCCTGTAAAATCTGCACATAATTCTAAAAAATATATCTGCAAATCTGGATGCATAAATAATCAAGTTCTCATAAAATATTGTGCTTTTCCTGCACATTAGATTGGTTTCTGAATATTAATCATGCAGATAAAGCAAAGTTCATGCTGCTGTATAATGTATAAATGCATCCAACAATGGAAAGGATATTTCCGATCCACTTCCACAGTTGGCAGAGTTGTACATCTCCAGAAATTAGCTTGCTAATGATTTCTTCAACATCACCCTGTACAATTCACACTAACTTCATGTGAATATTGGATAAAAATTGAACAATGCTTTCTATCCCAAAACAACTGAAAATGTATGAATATACATAGTGAGTCAAAAAATGACCCACCATACTTCTGCTAACATCTTCACCAAATTGCATTACATTACATTACACTACGACTTGTACAATTAAATTAAATGAAGCACTTCCAGTCATGGGAAAAAGGCAGAAAACACACAAGTCTTGATAAGTTGATAAATTCATCAAATTACAACCTTTATATACATTGTTGCGGTTGCCGAAACGTCAACAACAACAGTGTATATAAAGGTTGTAATTTGATGAATTTATCAACTTATTAAGTTACGTTTCAACCTATGAGTCTATTTAAAGATGAGTCTTGAGTTTTGGTTGAAGACAGTTTGATGATGTCACTTCTGATGACAAACTGTTCCAAGTTTTTGCTGCAGCAACAGGTAATGCTCAATTGCCAATCATTAATCGTAAATCAAGCCTGAGGAGTTTTCTTTTCGGAAATGGTCTGAGCTGATCCATGCCACTTCCCACAGATCAACATCTGTCTGTCATTTTGGACCCTCTTATTACTCACTTACTCACAAAGTACCAATCATGTAAACAAAACCCAAAACCAACCTGAGACATACAATACCTCAAAAAAAAGAAAACATCTGCAGACAAAGCAGTCAGCTTACGGATTAGAGATACTTAACCTTATTTGTCAATTCCTCAACTAAAATTGTAAATCCATATTACTACCAACCATAATTAAAAGCTTAGAAGTTGTCTAATGTCTATAGCTCCTAATGGTAACCGATCTTAGAGCTACAGAGCGTCACCTGCCATATGGAATCACACCGTGTTACCTGCCACCCAACAAAGATGAATGTGCCCTGAGTTAATATCGGTCTGACAGGCCAATGCTTGAGAGATAGAAAATAGATCAGTAACAAGCATTAAGTGTAGTCGGTCGGTTGTATCAACAGACCTTGATGCCGTATCCAGCGACTGCTCGACGATGCATCTTAACACTGATGTCATCAGATGCCTTCTCGCACATGTTGACAGAGTGAAACTTTCCATCAAACCACATCAGGTTAACATCAGGTGACCAGCACTACACACAGATCAGACAAACCAAACAGCATCGGCAACTTTCAGCAACAGCATAGATACTCCGAGCAAGCTGGCTTTCAGCTAGAAGTAAAAAATTAAACGGTCCCATACTGATAGTCAATGATGCAGTTACTAAGAGTGGGTTTCTCCTTCTTTTGGTTAACTAATCGCTGAAGTTTGAGTAAAGAGCTAACTTTAGATGCATTTTGAAGACCTCTGGCATGTAACTCTGCAGTTACATGCTGCAGAGTTTACTGCAGATGTTACTCAACTGCAGTGATAATAACGTTTCAGGAAGAAGCAAGTCATTGGGCAGTAAGGTCACGATAGCCTGCACCATATTTGACAAGAAAAAACATTAATTATATACCCCTGAATAAGCTTTAACTGACTATACAATGAATTACAAATCATCATCATCATCATCGACAACCGTGGGCTCAATGCCCGTTGGTGTCTGACGCCATTCTTACTATCGCTGCCCACCGCTGCCTATCTAGGGC
>Ga0209671_1009408_pt1 | contig 10246 bp, 7 predicted proteins | sample WorMetHERISLAND2_2_FD_187401 | JGI IMG/M metagenome (GOLD analysis project Ga0209671, IMG submission 187401) | Marine gutless worms symbiont microbial communities from Max Planck institute for Marine Microbiology, Germany - Olavius geniculatus... | ecosystem: Host-associated > Annelida >... | reverse complement strand
CAGTGGTTCTCAACCATACATGTGTATTAGTGTTTTATTTTTCTCTTTTATCACTTTTTATTATACATTTGTAGTTGTGTAGTTCTATGGACCTTATACGTCTGAATTAAACTGGATTGATTGATTGATTGATTGGGCTCACTCAGTCGGTATAATACTCCGGGGTGGTATACGAGTAACACTGTAAAGCAAGCTGACTATTTGCCTGAGGAAGTAACTGGTAATCAAAGGCAGTGAGTTTGACATCTGTTCGGAAAATGCCAGGGAATTGTTTCGGAACAATCCTTTCATGGAAAACGATTTTGAATAACCACACGTGACGTGGTGCAACGGCAATGTTCACTAGGAACGAGGGAAACATTTTAACAGCGTCTTTAACAGGGGAAAGTGGGATTAGCCTAACGCGAAGATTTACTGAAATATCAGTGAATTGTGTGATCATCTTAGCAACAGCTACGGCAAAACAAATAATTTTAGCACTTCGCCCGTAAAAAGTTGTGATTTTCGGCCTCTATTTTAAACATACGTCCAAAATTTGGAAGGTTTAGCTCACATGCAGCACACCGATAAGGCCTCCATTTAATGTTTAATTAAAATCTTTACGGCTACTACTAGCTGATGGATTACGCCTACTAAATGTCGTTCCCACGCCAAGACACAATCGTTCGCGATCATTCATAATTAACAGCGTGATTTGTTGCCAAACGTTAGGCCGCCGCAGAAAAAAGTTGGACTGTTCTACGATGTCTCCAATAGAAGGCGTTATCATTGTAGGCCTATATCTTTTTCGATTTTTTTGCGAAATAAAAAAGACGGGTTTTAGGACTTTTGTGGATATTTGTTTCATTCGTTTTGTCACTGTTTGAACAATTAAATGTCATAAGTATAACAGAAATAAAACTAGAAGGCGCTCGTTAGAGTGCATATCTCCGCCAATTCGTGTACACAGACACACACACGGACAGATCGACCAATGTCATAATCTTCTCCAATTCACTTCGTTCCATTGGCGTAGATAACAACTAATAAATTATAAAGAGAACGACATGTTATTTATTACTGTAAGCGCTATAGCACTCTTCTCCTTTTCGTCAGCCACTGAACAGTTACAATGGACGGCTCCCCGTTAAATGTCGCTAACGCTAAATAACTAGGTTCGTCACCGAAGATAATAGCACATAACGTAGGCCTACATAATTATCAGCAGTGTGTTCGGGCCTGGGCTTACTAATGATTAGCCTCGCTCGATATCACAGCGGCCACACGCAGCTTTCGTTAATTGAGACTTTGCGATTGCGGCAGGTGATAGATTATTAAAGCTCTTGAAGTAATCTGCCGCAATACGTAGGCTACCTGTAGATGCGGTCTGGGAACCGCTGTGCCACCCACGCAGTTCCAACCGCGACTATGAGCGTACGTGGGAAGCGAAGGTGCTAGGCTATAAAGGGAAAGGGTATAAGCGACGATATCGACTGAACGTGCATTTGTTTCTGCGTCTGTCTGTCTTTCTGTCTATATTGGCTTATCGACTAGTAAGCTTAATGAAATGCACAGCAGAATTTTGTGGCGCTAAAAGTTTTCTGATCGTGCTGTCGACGTTCTGGATCTCGGTGACAACGGAAGTAGCAGAAAGTGATTTCGCGACGTCGAATTCCGACGTCTTCGTAACTCGAAGACGTTGACTGACGCCGTTGCTGACGTCAGCCTGTGATAAGCTGTATGAATCATCAACTTTTGTCTGTCTGTGAGTATATTCAAATACGCGATCGTGCGATGATGTCGGTCGCAAGGCGCAGTAAACTGTCCTCGTTGTTGCTTCTCGTCTCCGGTCTCCTGTGCGTCTCTGGCAGCGACGAGGTCGACGTCTGCGATCTGCCATTCGTCGACGTGGCGTCACGCACCGTGCTTGCCGATGTCGTCTTCAGCGGACACTGCCTCGCCGTATCACACGTCAACTCGTCCGCATCAGTGGACGGGCCACTGGACTTCACCAGAGATGTCGTCACTTTTACACCTTCCAACGCGTTGTCTTATCACACGTGAACTCGTCGGCGTCTCTGGACGGTCCACTGGACTTCAATAAAGATGCCGTAACACTCACCTTCCTCGTCAACCGAACGTTGAAGGGTCTGCATCACAGATTCGCAGTACTTTATTTTTTACTCATTCAGACACAGAACCAGGTATGGCAGGTCTTGGCCTTAAAATCTGTTTTGGCAGATCGATGTCGTTAAAATCTTTTGTCAAAAACATCAGATGTACTTTGTAATGACTTGCATGTCCAGAAACGACATGTATACATGTTACGACTCAACAATCGGATATAAGTAAGATCTTTTTAGTTTGAAAATTACTGCTCTGACACTGATGTCTCGGCTTCAACCATGGCATTCTACCGCCACATTGCGTTTGGAAACTTCTAATAATTCAACGTATAACAACGAATAGACCTAATACAGCGGATAAAACAAAATAGATAGTTTTATAGTTGACAGTTTGAAGGTTTGAAAATTTAAACTTTGTAGCTTTTTATGGAAAATCTATCTTGAAGCTACGGAACGTCGCCTGCCATATGGAATCATACAGTGTTTCCTGCCACCTGACACAAGTAAACGCTCCCCCTACACCCCAGCCAGACGGGCTGGTACTCGATTTATCAGTCCGAAGGAAGAGAAGACTGAGTTGACCTTGGTGTTGGTTATATACCAAGATGGTTTATCTGTCCGCAGACAGTCATCTATCTAAGTAGTTACTACTTGATAGTGTTCCGACCTGGAGTCCAGAAATCGAACCAACGACTTCGTCATCACAAGTCCTACGTTCGTTTTTACGCGCGAAAGCAGCTACTGCTTTCAGCGTGTCTTAGCCATCGCAATTCTGTCTGTCCGTCCGTCCGTCCGTCTGTCACACGGGTGGATCAGGCAAAAACGGTCCAACCTAGGATCACCAAATTTTTACCGTCGGCTGCCTGAAAGATTCTAGTTTCAGGAACCGTAAAGCTGTTTAAAAAATTCGAAAAGAGTCACCCCGAACAAGGGCGCTAAATGAGAGGGGGTGGGCAAAATTTGCGAATCTCAGTAACGCTGCGAGATAGGGCCTAGGTTACTATTAATCACTAATAGAAAGTCGTACACTGGTTTTCGATTGGCGCCGAATTCAATGACTTTGAATGACCTTGAACGCCAAAATAGGGGGTTTTATGGATTTTCTGGCGATTTCGGGCTGCGAGACACATTGCAAGAGCGAATTGCGCCTAAACCAATTGAGATTGACATGAACAAGCTGCGTACGACATTTTCAGCATTGAACGTAGATTTCGACGGTCCAAGTCTCGATTTTCTAGGTTCAAGGAAACCTGCGCATGAGGGCATCAAAGAGCGGTACCCCCGTAAAAGCCGCGACGAAATGGCTGGAGATAGACTGACAGTTTGCAAACAGAAACTGCTATAGGCTTTCGCGCGTTCCGTGAGCATTAGCTCAAATTTCTTGTACCGTTACACTAGCAAGCTTGTGTCTGTACTAGGCGATCCTCCGGCGTCGAGTGTGGTCCGCGTCACGTACTTGCCGGCGGAAGAGTCACGTGACAGCAGGTGCGCTGAGCGCTCCACCGTCGAGGACGTGGTCGGCGAAAGCTTCGTGGTGTTCGTGAACCGTTCAGCGACGGTCATTCACGGTCAGATGACGACCTACGTGGCCGAAGTGTTACCGGAAACGCACTCTCAACACGCCGTAGACACGGTCGTTGCTCACGCCTGCGACGACTGCAGTAAGTTCACTTCGAACTTAAGTGTTTTGATAGGGAAAGACAACTTTGACGTATCATTAATGGCTTACTAATCGCCCGTCCTTGCAGGCCGCAGTACTGGTCGTGTCTTCCGTCCGTCTGCCTATCAGTTCCACTAGTTTTTAATTCGAGAAATAAAAGGCGCAGAAAAACGAAGATTGGTGTGCACGTTTTCCTCGGCCGAAATTCAGGGGTGATTTCTTTGTACTAGATCACCGATGTCGGGCTCTTTAACAGCGAATGCCTTAATATGATAATCAGGCCTACTCGTGGCATTACTTCGCAGATAACGTAGTCTAAAGGGTGACGACACAATTCACAGACAGACGAACGGTCAAACAACACACGGTGGCAATACCGCGCTTCGCACTACGTGCGTCGTGCAGCAAAAATAAGTAGAGCAGAAAGCAGATCGTGATCAGTTTTTCTTCAACGATCGTTAGATCCTGATTATGTTGCCATCAACGCTGTACAGTTGCGGCGCCCGTGATCAGATCGGTCTCGACGGCAGTTCGTGTACGCGAAGGACACTCCGTTCAACTAAACTGCCATGCCACCGGCAGTCCTAAGCCGCAGATCATCTGGTACAAAGATAACGATACCTACACACCGCCGGCCAACCGAGACGTCAAAATCAACAAGTCTGTCACTGCCTTTATTTCCGTCGTCATAGGCCTTTATTTCTGCTTCGGCAGTGCGGCTCCGTCATTTTTGAGGCTTAGCTGCAGTTATCATTTAGTTATTTTATTGTTTTTTTTCGGTCCTTATTTTTAGTCCCCATGTGACGGTATGCATATGTTCGTTGCCAGTCAGTCAAATGCATTAAACCTAACAGTTGTGTAATTTTGCCGAATTTTATAAGCAGCGTAATTTATTGCGAATATTACATGTAACGTCAGGTAAACTTAGCAAAGAAATTTTTACAATTTAACTGTTAGGCAATTTTCTTGTTACGTATGACTGAACAAAAACGGCAATTCGCCAGTTTTCTGTTCAACTCTGATTACGCTATTGGATTCAGCCACACCTAATATTAATATTTCACGAAGTAACATATCGAAGCGTATGTGATCCGTTAATTTACTGCAGCGTATGCTAATAACATATTTTTCTTGGAAAATGTGGGCATTATTTGACAGTAAAAACTAGTGGCCTACTTTCTGGATCACTCTGTATAAAATGCACTGCGTCACATACATAAATATAAATAGGGGGCCTATATACTTTTACTGCTCAGTTCAGATAGTGCAGCTACGGAGGTTTACTAGCCCATTTAGCCGTTTTCCTGCACATGCATTTTTGTGAGTTTTGTGTTGTGTAACTAGGCTAATACTTCTAGATTTTCTGCAGTCGTTTTCCTTGTTTTTATCGACCGTGTTATCTGACAAAAGTAAAATGATCGACTCTCTGACTGATCGATTAATTAGTCGATTGATACATTGATTGGTTTATGATATCGGTGCAGGCGAGGCAGCATACTGACGATAGCGCGGGCCACGACCGACGACTCGGGAGAGTACTGGTGTCAGGCGGTCAACGTTCTCGGCCTCGACACCAGTACGTCTTGCACCGTCACCGTACAGCCGCCAGGTGTGTCAACGGCTCAATTTACAGTTTAGGCGGTATCACTGGATATGCCTACGCTGTTGTATCGTAGCGTGGCCTGTCTGTCTGTCGGTCTGTCACATTCGCGCACCCTGTCATAACCGGTGGACAAAATGAAATGCCATTCGTCGTTTAACCCCTAGTAGCATTGGGTTAGAATGCCCCGGCCCATACATAAAAAGTATACTTTGGGGTAGAAACCTTCCGCACAAACTTGTCATTGCAAACTGCGATCAAACCGCAGACAGCCTATAAGAACGGCAACACGCTATATCATCCCCGAAACAGCATGTTCGTAGCAATGTTTGTCTTGTCATGTATGATGTTAACATAATAGATATCTTTATTTCGCCTCAAGGGCAGCCACAAACACAATTAAAACTGTAACAAGACAAGCACACACACAAAGAGAAACAGATTTAAGAAATAAAAGAACCGTAGAATACAACCAAACACACATACATGACACATCCACACACCTACTCATAAGCCTATGCTAAAAATAAAGTTCTGAACATGCATTAAAAGCAGATTAGAAAATCGACAATCACCCAACAACCGTTCAATAATGCACAATGCCTTCTGTCAGTCAATTGTTTTATCCCACCAAGCTTCACACAAACTCTTAAGTAATCCAGACTGCTGCGATCACAAGCACCAAATTTTATTTGTTTATTTGTCCATTTTTTACCGTCCTCGTGAGTTAAACAAAGTTGGGGTAGAAAGTTGCAGTTTTGCGACAAACAGCTGCAAATTTCCAACAAAAAGATTTAAAAGTTTAAAATTTTAAATTGGCCTTAATTACCCCAATAATGGGAATTTTTAGCTCATATTATGTATTTTTGAAAAAAATTCTAACACAGAATGTTTTACAGGTCACAATTTAAAAACGAGGGCATTATTGCCTTAACATGCCCCTTTGCCACTAAGCCACTAATTTATTTGTTTGTTTGTGTTGGAATCGTATAGAGAAAGCACGCTTAAAAAGAAAATAAAACTTATAAAAATAAAAGTAGCATAATATAAGAATAGCCTATAGCGTGTTGCCGTGCGGTGATGTATTTCAGCGGGAGGCTGGCAACATGGCGGACACTCACAACGTTGTGTTGATCAAAACTTTTGTCTCAACGCCGGCGAGTGTTACTACATCGCATTACTGCAGAGAAAGTTCTGCCGGTCAGTAGAATATGTCTCATGTTCCTTGTACTCTGAGAGAGCTTATGTAGTTTTCTTAAAACTCAGTGCATGCAACTGCGACTAAAAGCAACATAGGAGGGTGACCAAAATTGATCTTGTTCAAATTCCTTGAGTTATGTTTCTGCCAAAGTTGGCAAAATTTAACTAAATCTGATTTAAGTTATCACAAACATAACAAGGGCGACGTTATTTCCAAAACATAATATTACAGTGTTGTTACAATATATACACAAAAACAAACAAAACATTTCATTTTATAAGTACAGAAAGTCGACGTTTTGAGGAACACAGCTATCGTATGTCACAAGCAAGATTGCCTATGAACGCACAGATAATAGTTTTCTGTACAAAATAAATGGCAAGAGATATAGTTACAATTAAAGCGATTGGCAAGCATTATAGGCTAGCAGCATAGACTGGACTTTCTCTCAGAAATCACCTTATTGCAATTAAAATTTACTTTTCTGAGTGCCAGTGAAAAAGTGTTGAAGATTGCTCGATATCTGACGAAGCTATGACAAAAACTCAATGCCTTGCATTTTAGACCACCAGTAGGACCTACCATGTACGCTATTCTTTTTGCTTGCTGTCGTATCATTATGCTTCTATAATTTACGCAGTGGCTTGCTACGTCAGAATGACAGTTTGTCAAGCTTGTGATAGGCCTACGTTACGTTACTGTGCAGGTGCGCGAGAGGTTTCTACGGACAACGATGTCAGAACCGAGCTGACACAAAACCTTCAGTGCCACGTAAGTATCAGTCGTACAGCGTTGAATTTGTATAAGTTATAGTCATAGTGCTTCGTATTTATTTTGAAGGCGTTAACGCATTGATTAGCAATTTAATCGCATACGGTGTTTGCCTGGAGTTTAGCTAGGCTAGGCCTATACAAAATGTATTATACTTCACCGTGTTGTACAGCTTGTTGTGCGACTTGCTACAAGTTGTCCAGTAAACCCGCAACAAATCCAAGTAACGGAGTTCGGCGTGAACTGTTTAAATTCAATGAATTCAATGAACTGATCGCAGTCTAATGTTTTTTTCTGTGTGCGACTGATCTGCCAAGCAGTTACTGTGCTGTGGCGCGTAGAGACGGGTTTTTCGAGGAGCGTCGAAGTGCTGTGGAGCATTGACAAGTTGAGTGTCGCTCACGTCATCATCGAAGTATTCATACTGGTCATCATCATTCTACAGACTCTCATCATTGCCTAGTACGTGTTATCTTTTCACCAATAGTGGAGCAGTTTCAAAGTCCGCTTTTCCAAGTGACACATAAGCGATCACAACTGTTTTACATATAGAATAGGCCTAAAAGTTCTAAAACACTGAACATTTGCAAAATATTTATAAGCCTATGAAAGTGGTTTATTGCTCTACATGTAGCCATCACGATCTCACATGCAGCCTTCAATACGTTTGTGTTCAGTTACGTATTGTCAAAACTGGACAAGTTAAAGAAAAGAGACCAACTGCCGTCTGCAGACCGGCAGGAAGCTGCCAACGATCCGGAACGACCGAACGGTTTGCGACACCCAAAGGTACGATTTGCTACTTCGCTTCATGGAGAATTTTGCTATTTGTATTTTCAACTCGTCTTTAATTTTATTTTAATTATTCAGCAATAAGTGAAAGAATTCACTATCGGTTTGTCTCAGACCATGATTTTCTGGCAACATATAATTATACTTTATTTAAGCTTACACGAAACATTATAACAGTAGGTCTAGATCAAGACAGTACAAAGGTTCTACAGACTGACAGACAGATATTGCGTAAGTAAGACAACACAAGCTAGAAAATATATTCAAAATCATCCAAGCTTAAAACTGCCTATAGCGTTATATCATGCTGATATTATGTTAATAATAGTAATGGTAATACCTTTGACTACGAGTTGCCCTATTCAGTACCGATAGCGATATACGTTTATTACTTGTTGTAGGCAAACCGCTTAAACAGATCGGCCTCGGATCAAGAGATGGAGTATATGAACCAATACAACGTTGAATGAGTGACTGGCAACCCTCCCTCTTTCTGATACGCACAGCTACAGACAGAAGGCAATTTTGGGCTGTCGGAGAATTGTCGGAAAGTTGTCGTAAAATTCTTTTCCTGAAGGAAATTTTTGGTCAAAAATGCAAAATTTGGGGCTGAAAACCGTTTTGGGGAAACTAATTGGCGGGCAAATTTGAAATTTTGAGCACCCATAATCTCCTCTGTCGAAAACTGGCAGAGCTGTCTGTCAGAAATCTGTCAGAAATTTGGAGTGTCTACGAAAAATTGCAACTTTGTTTCGTTTGCTTTTCAACCGACGACGCCGCTAACAGATGATCTTAGAATTTAAAGTACCGTACCAGAAAATTCAACTTGTGGAGGAAAGGGTATTTCTTGTGTAATCTTATGAAGGTTTGTACTGATTCTCAGTTTGCATTAATGTTCATTCTGATTGATGACGGTATGTGACGTTTTCGTAGCTAATTAGAATAATGCTTTAGTCTTGTATGCTATAGTCTGCACCCGGCTATATAGAATGCCAGGTTCTTTATTAAAAGAAAAACGTATATAGCCTACATCAAAACCTAAAAAACTAGAGAACAATTGAAAGGTCCACAGTGAGTTCCACAGTTCACGTCCGCACACCGCGGTCACTCTGTCTAGACTGGCCTTGCCTGCCTGCAGCATGCCTTAGTCGCGCGTCCCAGACTATAGTGTTCTCGTTACCATTAAGCCTAAAGTCCACTGAATCTGACATAGAACGATGTGGTACAGCAGGGCGAAGGGCGCCCCTGAATTGTTCGTGACATATGGCGCTATATAAATGTGTTGTTGATTGATTATTATTGTTACTCATTTCGTGTACGGTCTAGAAGATGAAACCAGGAAAAAAAACCCTAAAATGTACATGTATATTAAAGCTTAAAACCAAGAACTTGAAAACTTTGAACAACAATGTTTGTTTGTCAACCTGGCACCTGGGTTGTACAGTTTCTGTAACTCTGCAAATCGCTCAGCTTTTTTCTAGACTCGAACTTCGCAAAAATAGTTGTTCTTTTTAAGGCACTTCACTTAAACATACTTAGCCTACTTATCTATTCGAGCACCTGTCAGTCACTAGCTCGTCATCCTGTTCTCATCCCGTGTCGCTAATTTCTTCAGCAGCTGTCAACTCAGTCTCCTGTCCTCAGCGGGACCGGACATAAGTATACAACGTTGCAAGGCTGCAAGTAATACGTATTACATTCGTATTACATTATACATTCGTCCTTGGGGTTTGTAGACCCGCGTGTATGGCACTTTATGAGTTTGCACAGAACTGTTTATGTGGCTTACCGCATATCGGCTACGGAGTCGAGACCGAGTGTAGTAGCTAGCTAGCTTTCTAGTTATTGGTGCAATATTTATTGCATATTTCTGCATACTGTATTGCATGTCAGTGCTAGCAGTAGATGGCCATGGCCACGGCTGACTGGCATGATGTATGGCATTATGACGTATATATGGCATCATGATCAGAAATCACAAGTCATGAGAAAGAGGGGTGGGTGTCAACGTTAGGCTCTGATTTCTCTAAACTAGCCTATGTATAACAGCGACGACGTTTTATAAACTCGCTTAAATAATAACTTGTTTATGTTTTCAGCCTAGTCTGTTTGTCCTG
>Ga0209671_1009407_pt1 | contig 10246 bp, 8 predicted proteins | sample WorMetHERISLAND2_2_FD_187401 | JGI IMG/M metagenome (GOLD analysis project Ga0209671, IMG submission 187401) | Marine gutless worms symbiont microbial communities from Max Planck institute for Marine Microbiology, Germany - Olavius geniculatus... | ecosystem: Host-associated > Annelida >... | reverse complement strand
TTACCAGTTTACAACTGTGTGTAAGGACGATGTGATGATATTAGTCCTCTAAAACAGCAAAAATCATTTGGGTAACCTTAGATGGGGCTATGCATATGGCGTCCTTACAAGCTGACTTTAGTTGGTAGTCACTAACATAGTCCAAAGCTTTCTTCATTTCATGTTATTTGTCGTACTTGCCCAAACGGTGAGATAAACCTACAAAAAACTTAGCTGTCGCTGTAATAGCCGACAGTACTAAGTAGTGCTGAAGTGTGGTTGGGTTCACACGTATGCAGTATTAGTATTAATAATCAAATTATCCGTCAAACAAAAACGAATACATTCAGAAGTACTAAGAAAAAAGCCGAAGTGTGTAAAAGTCGACTGTCGGCTGAAATCAGCGTAAACAAGTCACAGTTTTTGACATACCGCGAGCTATAGGCCCCTAGAGACGTCTTATGATAATTAATAGCAACCGTTTCTAACTGACTTTCAAGGTCATCTAAGATCAATAATTTTCATGCCATTTAAAAGACACTGTGCGACGTACTATTAGTGACTAATAGTAACCTTGGCTCTATCTCTCACTATGTCCGAGATACGGCCACTTATACGGTAGGCTAAAAACTAAGTGAAAGTAAAAAATGCGATTTTGTTTTTAGTTTTGTTTAAGTTTTTTTGCACTTGTCGGATGCAGGGCCGGATAAAGACCAAATTGGACCGGATGCTGTTATTTATATTAAAGCTCATTATGTTTCTGGCATTAAGAGCGACCAAGAGGCTCAAGACCCCGATACCGCCAATGCGGGTGATAATTGATAATCACCTGTTTTCTTCTTCCTTAATCTGTACTTATGTTCTTTTTTCCTCTTTCTCTGTTTTTTACTCTCTTTTTTCTTTCCTTGTTCTTACTTTTCTTGCTTTAGAAGTAAAACCCCTTACACCTGCGCTGCGCTGTGATTCTTAACTAATCCTAAGGGGTCTGGGGCGGAGTCTCAGCCGAAGTCGAATTTGGTGCATTTTTACCCCAAAGAACGACGTCTAGTGGCAACAATTTTAATCATCTATGTGAGAATCATTGACTAGATTTAATGCAGTTTAAACGTCAAAGACAAATCGGGACCAAAGAGAGAGACAATCGTCGTCGGTGGGTGATAATTGACGTTGCGCGGGTGATGAGGTAAAAATGCAGGTGTCACAAACTCAGTTCGGGTGACTTGGCAGCCCTGCGTGATCACGTTGATCTTACATACAGGCAGAGACGTAGCCAGGAATTTGTTTTGGGGGCAGGGCTGGGAAATTAATGTGAAAATTAAGTTTTTGAAGTTTTTTAAATTTAATTTTTTTAATTTTTACGGTTTTAGGTTTTTTGTTTGTTATAAAATTTATTACATGTCGTATTTTATTTAATATTTTAATCGTTATTTTTGATTACTTTATTTTGCTATAATCTGTCGAAAACAATGTGATTATGTGACGGACAGGACGTCGTATGAAGTGTTTTTACTGGGTCATAATTTAGTGCACGATGTTTATTAGACACTAAACCAAAAGTATACTAAAAACCGTGAACAACCTTCAAAAAACTAAACCTAAAAACGTTTTTTCTTTCAAAGACTTAGGTTTTTTTCAGCCTTGTTTTGCGACACTCTTTAACCTTTTTGCCTTTTTATTTTTTCTTTTTTATATATTTTTCGTTTTATGCCTTTTTGTCTCTTTTTTCCCAAATCCAGCTAGGGGATTTGAGGTAAAGTGCAAGTTCGCTCTGAAAAGTCCGGGGCGGAGCCCCGGCCGCAAACGCATTTACGCTGTTTGGGCTCTCAAAACGCATCTCGTGGCAACATCGTTTTAAATCATTTTAAATCGTTTATGTGCGATGGAAATGGCTGTTACAAAAAATGTCATGCGCTCTGTGGCCGTGGGCCTATTTCACGAATGAGCCGGATGCTGCAGCATTCTCAGCACCCCTCCCCCTTTATCCGGCACTGGTCGGATGCACTTGTTGTACACTAGTGCGCTTTGTTTTAGGAAATCAACGCGCTTTAAACTTTACCTTTTGTAGTTTGAATTATCGACCATTTGTACAAGGTACAAAATATAGCCAGTTCAATGTTCGTATGGTCTTAATGTCAAGTATTATAGCTATAGGAACGTCAAGAGAAGAAATGATATGCACAGTGCAAACACGTTTAAGTTGCTGAACAATACTTTTTTTAAATGACATGAATAATATACTGAATAATATATCATTTATCATTGCATAGTGCGTGTGCTTGTATTTTTTATTTAGTAATTAATAGTGTCATTACTCTACAGTTTTTATGTTTGTTTGGTGCTAATGTCTAGTTTAACACCACCCTCTTACTGTCATATGTAACTACTGTCTGTCCTTGCTTTTATTGCTGTCTGTCAATACCTGTCTGTCTTGTCTTGTTTTGTGTTTCTATGGGCCATGCTGCCTGAAATAAAAGCGATTGATTGATTGATTGATAATAAATAATATACTGTATTAATTTAACAGCGCAAATGCCGAGGGTGATAACGTAGCATCGGCAAGCGATCAAGTTCGCATTTACTCGGACGGCTATTGTATGTGGGCACCATACTTCATCTGGTCAATTTCGCACTGTAGAATGGACGGTTTCTGGTTTCCGTTTGACGACCAGATTTGCAGTTTAATCTTCGAGTCGTGGGCGGACCACGTCAATTTTTCAACACATGCCGATTTTGGTATCCACGATTACGAGTTTGAGCCTAATCGTCTGTGGGAACTTGTAGGTAAGTCACTTTTCCTTGTAGTAAACTAAAATTATGACTTCGTAAATTTATGTTACAGTGAAAGTGTAAAATCAGTCATTTCGTGAAATCACTGAAATTATCAGTAAGTTTATGAAGTTACTGTGTCCAGTTATGGGCACATTTTTTATTTTTAATTAAATTTTAATTATTTTGAATTAAAAATTGCAGTTGAATTTTTAGTTAAACTATTTAAAATATTTTGAAAAAGTTAACTGAAACTTTTTGAATAGCTGAATTTTTTTAAACATTAAAAAATTTTTTTACCAGATTGATTTTACGCACCTTAAGCCTATTGATCGTACAATTGTTTTGTGCATTTACTAAGAGTTAATACGAGTAGTAAAACAGTACAAGAAATTTGAGCTAATGCTCATGAGACGCGCGAGAGCCTATGGCAGTTCCCGTTTGCAGGTAATATTGGTCTATCTTCATCCATTTTGTCGCAATTCACTTTTTTGCTGCCAAGATTGCCAAAAAATCACTTAAATCAATATGTTTAGCGTTTAAGGTCATTCAAGGTTTTTGATGTTGACATTTCTAAAAAGCTCGTCCCAGTGCTTGTTATGATAAACAGCAGGTCTGTGCCTATCTGCAACCATTTTCACCCTGGAGAAGACAACAGCGGAAAAATAACCACTTTTTGGAAGTGTTTCCCTCTTTGACACCCGGCTGCGCAGACCTTTTTGAATCTAGAGAGTTCGGATTTGGACTGCTAAAATGTACATTCAGTGGTAAAAATTTTGTACGCATATCAGCTTGATTTATTTCCAGTCATTTCGGCGCAATTCACTCTTGAAATGCGTGTCGCAGCCCAAAATCGCGAAAAATTTACTAAAATTCCTTATTTTAGGAATTTAAGGTCATTCAAGGTCACCGATGTTGACATTTTTAAGAAGCTTGTTGCCAGTGCTTGTTATGATAAGCAGCATGTATGTGCCTATCTGCAACCATTTTTACGTTAGACGAGCCAATAGCGGTAGAATAACGTCTTTTTAGTAGGGGTGCTCCTTTTTGCCACTTCGTTTGTGGGGACCCTTTTTACCCAGTGGCCTGAAATTTTGTCACAAAATACTAGAGACACTAAGCTATCATAGGCCTGTGGTAAAAATCCGAAGTCTTTATTTTAACTTGTCTTGAAACGGCACCGGGTCGTGACAGACAGACAGACGAACGGACAGACGGACAGACGGACAGACGGACAGAATTACCATAGCTAATACGCGCTATAGCTAGCTAGCTACTACCTCTCGCACGTAAAAACTGTAAGTAGAGTTACATTTATTTATATCACCATTCAACACAGTTCTACAGTTCAGTGTATAGACAGCACTTCATTGTCATCATTCATCAAAGCTCAAACTGTGACCGGAGAAATACGTGTAGGCCTACAGGGTGGGCCAAAAAACTAGCACAATGTTTTTTATACGAAGTCAATTTTATCGTATACTAACAAATTTTTAAAATTCTGTTACTGTCAAAATTAACAGAAAATTTGTAGTAACACTATCATTGAAGATTCCGCCACGCTTTAAGTGTGTCGCTACACTACCTAGTGAAATATCAGCGTCTTGAAAACAACAATTGAAAGCAATACGATATTTGTAACAAATTGTAAAAAAATTAACAACAGGAAAAAACCTGTTTATTGTCTCATATATTGTCAAACTGTCACATATTGCAGTTTTCACATCAAATGTTCGATGTGGCCGCCTTACTGCTAGACGATGCACTCAAGCCGGCGACGCCACTGACCAATATGGCGCGATCAACCAAACGCTGTGGCAGTTTGCCCGACTCAGTGACGATCACCTGCTTCAGCTGGTTGATTGTCGTGAATTGTCGACGTTGATAGACCATTTGTTGAAAGCCCCAAAACAACATAATCGACCGGATTTAAGTTCGAGCTGTTTGAGGGTCACATGTCAGGGTTGATCAACGTTGATTACGTAATTGGTCAGTGTCGTCGCCGGCTTGAGTGCGATGTCTGACATTTCACAAAATAGTGTAGCGACACATTAGAGGTGTGGTGAGATCTATAGTAATAATATTACTACATTTTTTTGATTCTGACGGCGAAAAATTTTTTTAAAATTGGTTAATACCGAGTGGCGCAAAAAACGTTCCGAACATCTGCATGCGTTATTCAGCCGCATGGTCAAAATGAATCAGCACAAAAGCATTTATGTAATTACCAAATATCAACGAATATGTGTAGAATTTTTGTTTATAACATTTCTGTATCAGCTGTGATACAAAGAAAATAGCGTTACACGTCATAAAGCAATTTTTGCAAGCTGTTCAATCATTTGCATTGCCGCTCGTACGCAAGCTATGCCAAAACATCACATTAGGTCGAATCATCAGTAACCGATCAGCAAAAAGTGCTGAATAGGTTCTCCATTCTCCTTTGCCACTGCTGCTAGACGCTTTTTTTTAACAATTATACGGTTTTTCTGATTCTGGCTGTCCGATGGTGACATCATGGCATTTGTCTGAGATAACATAGAGTTCGCAAATGGTTCACGCCTTCCTTCACAGACAAGTTGTTGCAAGGTATCTCAAACTGAGTAATGTAGTGGATTCAAATTTGTTGAATGCGGTGTTCATTCTTTTGAGCTGACGAAATCGGGCGTGTTGTGTCGAAAAAAAATTGAGTTGCTTTGATGCTGTGTGATGGAATGCTGTCTTCATATAATTTGATTTCTAACTCGCTTTACGTCACTGAGCGACATTCAGTGGTGTCATAAGTGAGGTCACTGAAATTTATATGCAAGTAAGGGCCGGTTTCTGAATCTTTTAGTTAACTGATCAGTTAGTAAACCGTCTGTTAATTGTAACTTGCTAGTTAAGTTTGTGCGCGTTTCTGAACAAAACCTTGACTGGCTGTCAGCCAACTGAGCACCTATTGCTGACGGCCATTTTGTCCATTCATGAATGGATTTTGTAGTAAAATTTGTAGCAGCAAACGTCTCTTCGAGCGTTTTAAAGACCTTGCTATACGGTAAAATCGTACTATAGTATCACATTCTTTAACTAACTGCTTGCAAAATGGTACAAAAGGCGTTAAATACGATAACTACGATCGACGGTTAGCTAAATGGCCGATTTCCGCCAGTTAAATTTTTGACCATTTTGACCGTTGTTTAGTGCAACGGGAAACGCGAGTTATGCAAATCTGTCAGTTAACACTAACTTGACCGGCCAGTTAAGATCCAGAAACCGGCCCTTAGTGGCAGGATTGATGCTGTCGCGCGTTACGTGAGCTTTGCTCAAAATACTTGGTTCAATCCTGACAGTGTCCACAGCTTGCTGGGAAATTCCGCGATAAATGTTTAGCACCGTATTCCATCTTTTGTTCTAATTAGCAGTTTAGTTAAAACACGACTGTTTGCCGAAATACCATTTTGTTATTGTTTACGTTGCCTTTTTGTTTACTTTGATTGCGATCGAGCGACTGCAGTAAACATACAATTTGTTTATATATGTTCAGATTTGACATTTTTGTTGTTGGGTGTATATGGGGTTACTTTTTTTCCGGACACAGCTTTGATTGACTGACAGGTTGTTATGGAGTTTTTGTTGCAGCGTAACGTTGCAAATGTTGTTCTTATTGCAGAAAACAAAACGACGATTGTCATTTCAAAGAGTGGTTCGCCTCGCGTTATTTTTTCTCTTTATATACGACGTCGGCCTCTTTACTACATCGTTAATCTGATCATCCCATGCTGTCTTTTGTCCTTCGTCGCTGTTATCACCTTCGTCCTTCCGCCGGACTGCTCAGAAAGACTTGGACTCAGTACGTATGCTATGTGCATGTGCCTATAAAAACCAATTAAACTATGTTTTGGTTGATCTTTGGTTACTTTTTACTGCACATGCGCAGAAGCAATCTTTGAGTTTTCAGATACAGCTTAAACTTATTTTTCGTTTTTTTTTGTTTCTTGGTTATTGTTGAGGCCAAATACAATCTTTTCCATGTATCTCGGTCATGCGACAGTCTCACAGCTTTACACAGGGTCAACTCCGGTCTACGCAGTGATGCTGTCTGTTTATTTTGAAGATTTATCTTTTTGCCTTACACCACCATCTGAGCCTAGCAACACTTTTTACTAATCGATCATCTGGCATGCAACACATATTTTTAAAAAACGATAGTTTTTTGGCGTCGAATAATGTCCATCTGTTTCTTTTCTGTGCACACTTTTTCTGATGCTTTTGTTTGTCTTTCTCTCCTGCCAACTTACTCCTGGCATGTCTCTGTAGCACTTCGTTTCGTAAGCCAGTAACCTTCTTTATCGTCCTTTTTTATTGTTTACGTTTTGAAAGCATATAGTAAAACAAAAACACACATGTCACCAGTAGCTGTGTCTTGACCTCTATTTTTATGTTTTAATCATTCCATATACATTCCATTTACGGTAGCATGGTCACCTGATTATATCAAAGATAAACAGGTTATAAAAAAGATCCAGCGTAGATACGTCAAGATGATTCCTGGATTCAGACACAAGAGTTACGAAAAAAATTTACGGAATCTCCGTGTGAATACGTTGGAAGAAAAACGAAACCAGGCAGATCTAATTTTTTAATGATGTACAAAAGACTCACTTGTCCTCCTTTCGAATTGCTCGTTTAGTTAACAGAGCACGACAGAACTAGAGGTTATACACTGAAGCTAACCAAACATTGCACCAGCATAGATGTCCGGCTTTATTTCTTCTCTGAAAGAGTGATTAATAACTGGAATAATCTGGACCAATCTGTCGTTGGGGATGGCTGTGTGAACACATTCAAACGGCGTCTACATGAACATCGAAATGACATAATGACCTATTCATAGATTAACATCTGCATGGTTATAGGCCAGATTCGGCGTCATCTCGTGGTACGGAGTAACGGAGTACCAGGTGGTAAATATTGTTTTGAAGCTAGCGTACACGACAGTTGACAGTTGTTTTTGATGTTTTTGGCGTAGTCATTGTTTCAACTGATCTTGCTACCGAGATATATGAAGCTTGTTACATTTTCAATAAAATTTTCATGTATGTTAAAAAAGTAAGTAAGTAGTCTGCATTTGTAACGCGCCATGTGTCAAAACAGAAGTTCGAATTGTAGGCGTTAAGTTAGTTTTGTTCTTCTGAATGTTAATGACTTCGTTAATGATCATTCCAAACCTACTTGCTTGAACATCATTGTTGGATTTCTCGCCTTTATTTTATATGGACGTAAAATAAGTTCTGGCGATTCTGTTGCTGGCAACACCAACGAGTTGGAGTGGCCTAGCTACTCTGATAAAGATCTACTAGCATTGCCTAGACAGACTTTCAGACTTGTATCTGGTATTTTATTAAAATACTGTCTGTTTACTATAGTTTACAAACCCATTTTGCAAATGTTGCGAATTTTTTTGTTAGACCTTTTCCGGAAATACAATTTTAGGTAATGTTGCAGAAACTTTAACGACCTAGCACTCGAGAAGCATGTGCAGAAACGTTCTACACAGTTCTTTAGCATTTGATTTTTTTTCATCACAAAGCAGTTTAAGCTTAATTGTATTTTTACGCGAGAAAGCAGCTACTGCTTTCAGCGCGTCTTAGCCATCGCAATTCTGTCTGTCCCTCTGTCTGTCTGTCTGTATGTATGTATGTCTGTCTGTCACACGGGTGGATCAGTCAAAAACGGTGCAAGCTAGAATCACCAAATCTTAACCGTTGGCTGCCTGGAAAACTCTAGTTTTAGGAACCGTAAAGCTTTTCCATAAATTCGAAGGGGGTTACCCCGAACGAGAGCCCTAAATGAGAGGGGGTGGGCAAAATTTGCGATTTTTGGCCAATAACTCGCTGTATCTCAGTAACGGTGCGAGATAAGGCTAAGGTTGCTATTAATCACTAATAGGAAATCGTATACTGGCTTTCGATTGGCGCCAAATTCAATAACCTTGAATGACCTTGAACGCCAAAATAGAGGGTTTTATGGATTTTTTGGCGATTTCGGGCTGCGACACAAGTCTGTATTATTCACAAGGAGCCGCCACGGTACTATCATTATGTGCACTTCGGCATGACTGTAATAAAGGTGTTGTATTTTATCCCAAATTCCTGCAATTTTCACTCGGACAGCGACAGATGTTCGTTGTCTGATTTCGTTGTATTGTAAGCGCAATAATTTATTATTTAGTACATTTCTGATGCACAGTATTTGGTGAAACGGTTTGCGTATCTTACAGCGTAATTTGTAACATTTTGTTCGATGGTGCGGCCACCTCGGGAATCGGTTTACAACGCCTAGCACTAACTAACGCTGATTGATTGCATTGATTGAGTTGTTATATTTTTACGCGCGTAAGCAGCTTTTATCGCGTCTTAGTCATCGCAATTCTGTCCGTCCGTCTGTCTGTCTGTCCGTCCGTCCGTCACACGGGTGGATCAGTCAAAAGCGGTGCAAGCTAGGATTACCAAATTTTCACCGTCGGCTGCACGGAACTATCGTTATGCGATCCATAGAGAATTTGGTATTTGTATATTAACTTAGCGTGAACACCCCAATTTTCAGCTAATATACTGAACCGGAACTGCTATAGGTTTTCGCGCGTCTCGTATGCATTAGCTCAAATTTCTTGTTAGTGCAATACTAGCTAACGTCAGTGGTTATGGCGAATTTTTTTTCTCTGTTGTAGGTATCACGGTTCTGCTAGCTGTCAGTTTTTATCAGCTGGTCGTCAACGACACTCTACCAGTTGCTTCTGACAACGTACCCGTCCTCGGTCAGTAGGCCTACGTTGTTACAGCAGGCTCAACTATTAATGCTACTGCTAAATATGCTGATAATAATTGTAATCCTAATCAGTGCAATATACTATACTATGTCTGTCGTATGCTTATAGACTATAGACATAGGCTATCGGTACGAATGTCACATATAAGTGCAACTATAGCAAACAATAGGTATATAGGCCTAGCAAACAAGTAATTGCGAAGTAGAACGTTGTACTAGTCCCGGTGAGATTATAAAGAACTTTATGCTTGTTCAAGGCCCATCTCACAGCCAAGACCAAAGACTTGAAGCCAAGGCTAATGCCAAAAAACGTAAGGTCAAGATCAAAAACATTCAACGATATCTAAGAGTCGTTTTTACAGTGACACAATACTATGAAAAAATAATGAAATATTTAATGTTTGATGACGACGCTCAAACTATCAAGTAAGATTTATTATGCGAATAATTTATGAAATATCGTAGATTTAGGCCTATCAGTATTCATCTAGTTTATGCTACTTGGCTGTTCCATTTAGCCAGCACGAGGTTCGCTAACGTAGACCTAGGCCTATTAGGAGTGAGTCACGCACTACTATACAATACAATACAATACAATGAAAAATTTGCACTCAAAAACTGACAAACACACTGTCAGTTTAATCTAGCACATAAACTAAAAAGAACTGAATTGTTTAAAAGAAAAATGAAA
>Ga0209671_1009401_pt1 | contig 10249 bp, 9 predicted proteins | sample WorMetHERISLAND2_2_FD_187401 | JGI IMG/M metagenome (GOLD analysis project Ga0209671, IMG submission 187401) | Marine gutless worms symbiont microbial communities from Max Planck institute for Marine Microbiology, Germany - Olavius geniculatus... | ecosystem: Host-associated > Annelida >... | reverse complement strand
TCTCAAAAAAACATCTCCAACATTTTTGACTGTAACTTGAAAACCAATTATCAGATTTTGATAATTTTTGGTAGGAATATTCCTGACACAACTTGCCATCAAAGGACCATTCATTTTTCCACCTCACCCAGCATTTGTTTCTGCACTATCTGGGGAAAACACAACTAGTGAAATATCACTTTTTTATCCAATGCGATTGCTTAATTAACATAATGCGTAAAAACACACTTTGTTCACATTTTTGACATTTTGGCTGACACTTCATCCAGTTGTCCATTTTTTAACAGCCTGCAGTAAAATTGCTTGAAGTGTTAGCCCACTATGCGAACACAGGCAAGGAGACGCTTTCTCCATTAATCGACAGCAGTATCGATAAAGTTCTGCTCCAGACAAATGCAGGCTGTACCAGTCACTTCTTGACTTTTCAAACATTCCTAAACTTCATCTGGTAGACACACTGCTGCAAGACAGTCAAATCTTGTAATAGACCGGCTGTTGGGGCCCACAGATTAAAATAGATGGAATTTATTGATGTTTTTTCAATTCATTTTAACACGTATTATGCCTGGTCTGCTTTCCCCAGGTAGTGCAAAAGCAGACGTTGGGTGAAATGGAAACTAAAACACTTATTTAATAACCAGTTGTGTCAGAAATATTTCTGCCAAAAAGTATTAAAATCTGCTTATCTTTCTTCAAGTTACGATCGATAAGGTTGGGGATGTCTTTTCAGGTTTTCTGTTTATTTCAACACATATTTCACTTAAATCTGCTTTCCCTAGGCAGTGCAGAAGCATACATTGGGTGAGGTGAAAAACTGCACGGTCATTTGATGGCAAGTTGCGTCAGAAATAATCTTACCAAAAATTATCAAAATCTGACAATTGGTTTTCAAGTTACAGTCAAAAATGTCGGGGACGTTTTTTCTGAGACACAGTGTACAGCTCAACAGGCTATGCACAGTTGAAAACTGAGGGGCTACAAGAGAAAGCCGAGATGGCTAGGGAAACTGGACAGACATTATCAGACGACATCTGAAAGACAGATGACACTACTTGAAAAGAAGCTAAAAAACTGATGACAGATAAAGCAGGATGGTATCCACATGTGGCTCAATGCATCCACCATTAGTTAACCCAAGATCTAAAATTAAACAATAAACAATAACGAATGGCTGAGAGCAAGAGACATACTGTTAGGTTCAGTGTTATTGGGTGGTGAGCTGTAGCTGACAGTCTGCGATGAAGCCAGTGCAGCCCTCGATGCTGCAGTCTTTGCCAGGTACAAACTGGCCTCCTCCTGCACCTTCCCGATGTTCTTCTTGTAACGAATACGCTTGTTGCCAAACCAGTTAGTCACCTGCACTCACGTCAGTAAGCAAAGCGTAAAGTAAATGCAAATTACGTTCATTTCCGTAGCCACACACTGCAAAACCACATGTACAGGGCTGATGCATCACGATGCGTACCTGCTAATGCCCCAAACTTCCATTCCCACTCACTGCAACTACCCACGCAGGAACAGCCAGGCTGAGTTGACCCAGGTGACTGGTTAAATAACGAAATGGCTTACCTGCCCACAAACAGCTATATCTTGTTTCTTATGTACGCTTGTGTTCTGTTTTCAATATCATACATACAAGTGTATGACATTACTTGCAAGAGGATCTGTACATTATGGAAAAAAGAAGAAGAAAAAGTGCTACAACAACTGAACTAAAAATTCAGCTTATTGCAATGGAAGACAATACATGTGCAAACTTATGTGTACTACACACTATAAATGTCTCCCATGTGATCCAGTTAGTACAGGGTGGTCCAAAAAATGTTACAACTTGTTTTTATCAGAACTTTGTCAAATCTTCACCAAATTTGATAATTTTTGGCACACAGATGGCCAAGATGATAGAATTATGTGAAGTATACTCACTGTCCACCTCACCTCATTTATGTCAATGCACTACCGTGTAAAATGAAGATGCTCCAAATTGTTGCATAATGCTGAGTTGTTATACCTGTAAAAGTTCTAACAACTTAATTAAGCAACAATAAACTAAAATGTGATTTATTTAGCAGAATTATTATAAGTTTGTGTAACAACTTGCTTCCAAATTATCAGAATTTGTGCCTAAAGTGTACACAATGGCTTAGACGTGACACTGCGGCTGATAGCGGCATTAACCACTGATAAAACTGCACAGCACTCAATCATGGATTAAATGTGTTTTAGCTCATTAGTCAGCTATTTTATTGTCTGCTAATTTTAGCATAAAATATTTCATACCACAGAAGTATTAAATCATGCGGTGGCCTCTGTCAAACTGATAATGAAAAGGTGAGCAATCTAATACCGATAATCACCACGTAATGCAATAATTTGAAGCATCCACATTTTACATGGTAGTGCATTGACATAAATTAGGTGAGATGGAAAATGAGTGCGACTTGAATAATTCTATCATCTTGGCCATCTCTGTGCCAAAAATTAGCAATTCTGATGGAGATTTGGCGAGGCGAGGTTCTGACAAAAACAAGCTGGGACATTTTTTGGACCACCCTGTAAGTAAGTCACCTGTGATACAGTAATGCCACACTGCTGTGCCAATTCCTCCTTCACTTCCTCACTGGGGTATGGGTTGCTCAGATGTGAGTAAAAATACTCGTTAAGAACTTCTGTTGCCGTCTTACTGAAATTGCGTCGCTTGCGCCTATGAAACAACACACATCATTTCAGATTGAGTATATCACTAAATAAAAATCAAAGATTTAGTCCTTTACACCGCTGGCTGGGATAACCTATAAAAATTCATACTGCAATCCCTGAGAAAACTGTATAAAATATTCTGATGTAGCCTAACAATGCTTATCACTAGGGCTTAAGCTTAAGCTTAGGGCTTAAGCTCTATAAAATTCTGCTCAGTGGTCAGTGGACAGACTATCTGAGATCATTCTGTGCACAATTTTCATCATAAAACTGTAAACAAGCAATGATAAAACTGTTCAATATGTTGTAAAATAGTACTAAAAATTCACAAACCTTTTGTGTGCTCTAAATAATAAGTACAAATTATGCAGCTGAGTTAGTACATGGCAAAGACAATTCAAATCTGAATTTAACACATAATATTTCCCTAACGGAATATATCTTATACTATACTGACACAACTACTGTAAACTACAACAAAACCCGCAGACAAGGCAACTACGAGGTGGTACCTGGCATCTAGAAATCTGGAGCGCAGTATCATGACAGCTTCACAGGTGCTTTGTTTCAGCTGGAGCTCAATGGTCGTGAACTTGCGACGAATGATGCCGACCATGCGATCAATCTCCTTCGCCATCACCGGCCTTGTTCTGCTCTGCTCCCGCAGCAAGTTCACTACGTGTGTCGTGAACTCTGAACATGCCTGTCAATCACAGACACATGTTCACTACATGACCGATAAATCGGTATAACCTGGTTTCAATCAACGAAGTTACTCTACATCACGCCTGGTGTTGGTACTTGGATGGGAGGCTGCCCGCAGGATGGTAAACCATCTCGGTATGTAACCAGCCACACAGGTCAACTCAGCCATCTACTGGTATCATCCAAAAGATCTTAAAATAATAAATGGCAATGAATAATGCCTACTACAAAGCTGTCTATTGTGCCTAAAACTGACTGGCTAGGTCCAATAAAATGGTTGTTGACCACCTACCATTATGCTACATTGAATGTATCCATCAAATCAAGCGAGTGAACTCTCTCTATGACTCTAAAATCATAGATGATGTCACTTGTATCATTTCTATTGCTATTAGAATACTACATTCTATCATGGCATATCCATACATTAGGCTAATTTCTTATAATATATACCAGGTATGGATATAATTACAATTTTGTGCTTGTTATATTCTGTTGTATACCAGTATCAAATACATCCAGTCATATAACAGACTATTTTCTGGATTTTCAGCCAAAAAGAACCGAGTCTGTAATTTTGTAGATATTCTAAGTAACTAGTTAGTTGCAAACATTAAAATCAACAAAGTCAACCCATTCAGTATCCACCTGAACACATCCAAAAAAAGGAAAGCTCAAAACCCAACAAAATACAAAGTTGGGCTATTGAAAATGATTTTTTCTCTGACACACACACCTTACCTGTTCATATTTCTCAAACTCGGCCTGGTATATCTGGCGGATCTGTGCCAACTTGGTCCGATAGTCCATGTGCTCAATGGGACTCTCCTGAACATCGCCAAGTGAAGCAGCGCGTGCCACGGCACTCATGACTGCAGAGTCCGTACCTTTCTCCGGCCCCGTCACACCCTCCGCTACAAGCATGTTGTCCAGACGCAGCAACTGAGGGTCGACTTGATCCTCCTCATGAGCAGCACGATAACTCAGTCCTACAAGTACACAGTTGTTCTATGGTTTTTCATTCATTTTATTAATTTTTTATAAATTAGTCTGGTAATCACAAAAAATACCCAATTTTAAAGTCTGTCTCATTTACACTTGGTACTACACATTTCAATTGATTTTTCTCTAGTTGTTCAATTAGTTGGTCATAATAATAATATTCAATTTTAACTTTTGTCTCCGCGTGCCTTTCATGGTTGTCATAAAGTCTTTACAGTTTATAGTTCTCACTGTACTGTTTCATTATTTGTTTATTTTTTTCTGTCCCCGTGTGCCATTCTGCCCATTTGTTGGGCACAATCTGGCATAAAAATGTGTTCATAAGTTAAGTTTTTGGCTTTGTCCGATCATAAGCTCAACAGTCTTTAACGCAAGTATTGCATCCTTTGTGGGATCTTCTTTTAAGTAGATAAGTAAGTAAGACGACTTAGAAAGTGCAAATTTAGCAGTTAGTCACAGAGCGCCGCTTTTTGTGCTACCATACTTTGACATAACTAAGTTTTTTATGTAGGATATGGTTTTATGTAATGTGCTGTGGTCTGTCAGCCTGAACAACGAATGAACATGATGACAAGGACGACATACTTTTACTGCAGGTTCAAGTGCAATTCAAATTCAAAATGCCAACTATTAAAATTTGGACTAAATAACCTCAGAAAAGTACAGCAGTACTTAAAAATTAAAAACAAACCTGTAAAACAAAATACCGGTATGAAAATATAGTGAAAAGCAATCAGGTATGGTTAAATGACCACTAAGAAAATTCTGATTCAGCAAAGAAAAATATTTATTACCTGTTTTCTCCTTGATTTCACAAAGTACTTGGAACAGAGCTGGCCGCATGCGGTGACAGCTGAGTGTGTGTTTCCTAAAATATCATCGACAAAATACAACATCTTACAGATGAGCTACAAAAGCAGCACTATTGCAAGGTATAGTTTGCCTTCAACAGTTGCTGATAATGTGGTGAAAATTTTTACTGCAAGTCCACCAGACATTTCAATACACAGAAATTACACAATGTTACCACTTTCACTTTTTGTTCAACCATTTTCTAAATCAAACAAAGTTATGCTCAGATATCATAATGTAAAAATGCTTGAAATTCTTGTAACAAATTGTCCTGTGGTCATACAGAAACAAGGCTATAAGTAAACTATATACAACTGTTCAGTGTTCATCTACAGATTCCGACAACGAATGCTTGAAATAACAAACAGAATGAATCAGACTTATCAAACTGACTGAATGACAACTTAAAACTATAGCTGTCAAACTAATGCATTAATTAACACACTAAATAAGTAATTATTTTGACGACAGGCTAATAGATTTCTACGCTAGCTATGACAGTAGTTATTGTTGATTATACGTTTAAAATGTGTTTTTAGCTTTCTATATTCTACAGGCGGGGCCCCCAAAGGTCGCTGGACTCACGGTAACTTACCCCCTACCCCTACTCTCCCTCTCGACGGGCGTGAGTGCATTAATAACGCATTAATTAATGCATTAAAAAAATTACGCAGTGTGTTGATGTATTTAAAAAATTAACATTTCGACAGCTCTATTTAAAACCAATTGATCTTGCCCAACAACATAACATGAACTCTGACTGCAACCAACCTCATTTGTGCCTCATCGAGGCTCTGGCTTGATATGCTGACAATCTGTTCAAGAATGTCACAGATATCCTCAGTTCTCCCATGGCTGACAGGTGCAAAACTGTCAGTTAGATTGTAGTCGTAAGAGATAGGCGGTGCCAATATGCTGCCCATACTGTGATTGTTAACACCATACATTGCTGAATCCTCCATTTCATCAGCTGCACATATCAATTGCACACATCTATATAAACACAGCAAAACGATATACACAGATAGTGATTCCAATATATACATACATACAAGTGCCTTTCTGTATCATTTAATTTTATTTAAATAACCAGTCAATTTTTCCAGTGGTATAGCAGCTTAGTCAGCTCCCAAAAGTGAATTTTTGCAACGTGTTTGAAAATATTTTTCACGCTGTGTGCCTTTTCTGTGGCCTAGTAGTAAGTCATTCACATTTCAGACTAAAGACATATACAGTTATCACCTTTCTGACGCCCAACCAACAATGTTAAAGCACTAAAAGGAGCATACGAACATATAAATACAATTACTGTTAACTATTTTCAGTAACTGTACAATGTAAAATGAATACAGGGCCCATAGATGTGATGCCCCACTTCTGGGGCCCTGCCGATTATTATCCACATCCAGATCCGTTGGTTTTGCTGAAGGCTAAATTTATTGCAGCAACAAATGTCACCACACTATGTGGCAAAATACACTAATGCGGCGGTAAACAATTTATCTATGAAGCTTAGATTCGTCACTGATTGTAACAGTGTGTAACGACTATTGCCGCTTTAGCATATTCTGTCGGTTAGCGCGCGATATTTGCCGCGGTAAAATTGAGCAGTTTGGACAGCGACATTTACTGCCGCATTAGTGTATTACACCCGCTTCGTGCGGCGACATTTGTCACAATAGCACCGTGCTTTGCTGAAAGCATGGTGTTATTGACCACGCGCAGGCACGGTCCGATGTCGTGCAGATAATGCTATTGACCGTGCGAGCGTGCACTATCTATCCACTGAAGTCGCGGTCAGGAAAATCATCATTGCTAAACGTTTATAATTGCCATTCACATTTGAAGTAAAGCTGTCGAAGCGTTAATTCGTTAACGCGTAGCGTTAATTTTTAAAATTTTTTGGCTGATATTGTAAGTGGACTACATCAAAAGGGTGTTAATGCGTTAAGTTAGTATCTGAAATCTGAGCCGTGTATAACAAGGCTAATAAGGACCGTGCGTGCGCACGCTAAATATAATGCTGTTGTTGCTGAAACTCCACACCAGCGCATCACTTAAATCCCCAAAATCGATTTTACCGCACCAGCACATATTACCTTTCCCACCTAACAGCTCGGTGCGATAAACCGTAGCAAAGATCCGTTAATTAGCTTTCAAACACATAGCCCATACCTTTACGACATGAATATCTACAAAAAAAAACAAAATATAAACAACAACAACGCTTTACCACAAATGCAATAAATAAGTAAAGTAAAGTTGCTTTCAGTAACGTAACGTAGCAGTGGAGTCTGTCTTTATCCCTGGTCTGGACCTTAGCTTGGCAAGTTGCAAGTTGCAACTTGCAACTAAGGGGACTGGGGAGCTCTCAGCAGTAGCAGAGTTATGAAGGGATTGAGAAAATTTTGTGCAAAGTTATGGGCATAGCCAAAAAAGTCCACGATATCGTTTTTAATAGTGAACGTCACTGTCGATTAGTGGCGCATTTAGAATTTGGCAAGGGGGCTTGGCGAGCGCGCGGAGCCTATAACGAGGGTCTGAGATGAAAATCATCGACCTTGAATGATATTAAAGGTCACTGACAACCTGTACGGTCGGCTATCCTAGCGACAGCTGGGCTTCCTGTAATTGTTACTACTCACTGTATGCCTTCATGCACGCAGACTTGCCAACCATAGACGCTCGTAGAGCACTTAAGTTGCCCTCAAGCACAAATTAACAAAAAGCCTAGCTGTCGCTAGTATAGCCAACCGTACTGTTTGTCAGTGACCTTCAAACTTATCCAAGGTCGACGATTTTCAGGTCATTTAAAAGCCAATATGCGACTTCTTATTTTAGTGATCAATAGCAACATAGGCCTTATCTCGCACCGTTTAGCCGCAATCGCGCGTAACGGCCTTCAAGGTCATCCAAGATCAATAATTTTCATCTATAGTCTGACAGGGCGTATGGCATTTCCCATTAGTGATAATTAGTAACCTTGGCCATATCTCTCACCCTTCCCGATAGAGATATGGCCAGTTTTCCGTTGAAAAATGCACATTTTTCCTACCCTCTCCATTTAACCCCCAATTTGAAAATGTTCCCCTTGCACTAGATAGCTAAAAATTTTGCATGCTCGAGTTTATCACACATGGCTAATTATTCGTCTAAAAAGTTATCCCCTACGACCTAGTCACAATACATCCATTACAGACAGATGCACGGACGGAAGGACGACAACCAGTCGGCTAAAAAACAGAAATGAGTACTGGGTAGTGCTTTACTTGAACAAGTTAGCGGCCTATAGGCCTATTTGCTGCACAAAATAGTGCACAAAATAGTTGATAAATTGTAGCCAATAGATCTAACAGTCAGGCCCTAAACAATTTGTCAGATCGATTATTATTGGGTCAAAAAAACGGTATAGCAGAAAGCAATGAAAACTGCAAATTTTTAAAAGAAACGGTATAATACTAAACATCAGTGAATGTAATAAAAACGTTATCAAGTTATTGAAATAATTTAGTGGCTTATTTTTTTTGGAGCATTCAGCACGATTGACTGATATCTTTACTTTACACAACACATATTCTGATGTGTAATAGGCGTAATAGAATCAGATTGAATGATCCATTGATATAGACCTATTATCAGTACCTCCATTCCACCAGTGCTTTGGATTAAGTATCAGCAAGCCTACCACAAAGCAATTTGATGAATTAATCACTGACATTATGCACCAAGGGAATCACTGAATCAGCAGTATATGTTTCAATTTATCTTTTAATTTTTCCCATTTTGTTTCCAATCAGAATGAGTAATTTAAGCATGCATGCAACTTTGCCCTGCTTCTGTTTCTACTGTTGTAGCTAGGCCTATACAGACAGAAGAACAGTTCAGTTATTCAACCTATTGCAGTGTCCTATGGTATTAGACTCAAAAAAAGCAGCTAGGCTAATACTGCGGGTTCAAGTGATAGAGTAGGCATACAATATCGTAACTGAGTGTGGTTCGACGCTCATGTTTGTCATTTGCTAGCAAATATTAATTTTGAACAAATGTGTGCTCAGGAGGTACAGCTCAGCCTCCTACTCTTAGCAGGATGAAAAGTGCACGAGTAGGCCCTTTCGTGGTGAATCTGCAAACGACACATAACATCTATTGCAAACAAGAACACCAGAAGTATTTCAGCAAATAACTGGACAGTTGTAATTTCATTCGTCAGGCTACTATAACTGCAGACTACTTCTTCTCTTTTGCTTTTCCACCCTTCTTTTTCTTCTTCTTGTACGGTCCCAGACAACGACGAACCATGACACCCCTCCACCACGACTGACACTGCAACACATCGAACAAAAACGTGTAAAGAAAAAACAAATGCATGGATATAATCTCTAGCCTTGAGACTGAAAAAAGTGAAAGAGCAAGGGATAAACTGAGATAAACAAAGAAAGCCAAAGAAATGAAGAAATGTACATGTACAATCTTACAATCTGCCACGCATATGAAATCCTCAGTAATGGAAAAATTATGCAGGTATTTAATTCTCTACTTCACAATTAACCACGATCAGGTGCATACGTAAAAATAACAAAAAAAAAATTATAATAGAAAAAACAAACAGTTTTTACCTTAACGGCTGCTGCAATTTCTCTCGCCTCCTGGTCAACCTTTCGTCGAGATTTCTCCTTCTCAATTCTGTCTTCGACGACCACTTGTTCATATTCTGCATACTGGCATTCACAAACACACAGTTCATAGTTATAAATGGAAGTGTTTAGTACTGATATCTTTAAATTATTGTTACCTAGATGTCAGATAAGAAAGCTTACTGTTTAATTACACCAATATCAGTGAAGAGACAGTGATGTAATAATGAATACAAAGACCTGATATCTGGTCACTGAAAAAAACAAATTATTCGCACATGATGGGTTATAATTATTGTAATACAATAAATTACAAAATTCTTGACACATATGGTAAATGCAAATGCAAAGAAAAC
>Ga0209671_1009400_pt1 | contig 10251 bp, 8 predicted proteins | sample WorMetHERISLAND2_2_FD_187401 | JGI IMG/M metagenome (GOLD analysis project Ga0209671, IMG submission 187401) | Marine gutless worms symbiont microbial communities from Max Planck institute for Marine Microbiology, Germany - Olavius geniculatus... | ecosystem: Host-associated > Annelida >... | reverse complement strand
TCAACATGTGGAATGCTCTCCCAGAAAATATTGTTGCAGCCACATCCCTGGCAATGTTTAAAGCTCGACTAAACGATTTTGACTTGGTTCGGTTTACATCTGTGTTTTAACAGGTTTTATTGTGTTATTTTATTCGTATGTTTTTTTTTCTTTTTTGGGTCCATTTAAAAGGCTCTTGCAGTCCTTTGTGCCCTTGCTCAAGCCTTTTCATTACTCATTTTGTCAACGTTTTTTTGTATCTGCTTGTCTAAATAAATGATTTGATTTGATTTGAAACTTATTTCAGTTTCAAGCTAATTAGTTGATACAGTACTGTTAACAACGTAAGAACGTTTTGTCGTATGGGGTTGAGTCGTAGGGCGGTTGGGGAGTTTTGTCAGTATACCTCCGTCCAAGCAGTGCAGTAGACTGCGGTGAGTGAGTGTACGTTGTTGACCGCCTGAGGTCGTGCGCAGATCGTGCTGCATGTCTTTCTCAGTGTGTCCTCCACGCCTCGCCGTGCATCGGTGACTTCGTCGCCTACAGACGCACGCACCTGCCGAGCTGTGCCGAGCTGAACTGAGCAATAAAGACACTCAGTCACCGCCATCTCACACTCACACTGCTTATGTAGGGCTACTACTCTCACTGCACACAGTCTCCGCTTTCTCGATGCCAAACTTGTCCCCACTATATAGTCTTTAATTCACCAAATTGCGAGTTTTACTTAATAATTTGTTCTTTTCAACAACCATCATAAATTATCTGTGGCAAATTTTTTGTCGTGGTGACATCTAGCGATGAGTAAAAATCGCTCGTAGGAAGACAACAGTGCGTAATTTCTTTCGTCTTATGGTCAGACAGACTGGGAAATTATGTATGGGCCATTCTTAGCTCACACGAGGATTAGTAACTTTATATCAGTCTTTTTTGACCTTCTCTGACGCCTTAGAATCTAGCTGTTCAGTATACGAAACATCCTCATGTATACTCGCTTACGTTAATATTGACCTTGAATTAGCTCTGCTATTAAGGCAACTCAGATTGACAGATAGATCAATTGATCGAAAGAACGATTAACTGTAGCAACCGAATAGGTCACAGTGGGTAGAAGTCCCTATCAGCATCTGCGTTGCTTTAGATCGATTGCAGTTACAAGGAGCTGGAGAAAACTCACGACTATGCTGATCAATTGTGCATTTATTTAACATTTTTTGTAGACTTCGAATTGGTTCTCATGTAATTAAAACACAAGCGAAAAATCGCAGTTTTTTGTACAATTATATTAAGCAACGTTCTATGTGTCTAGTGCGACATTCATGCACTGTGTGAAACGAACATTAAGCTGCATTCAAGCGTGCACTAGCGGACAGCATCAGCGTCTCTATGGGCCTAAGCGATTATTCACTACACGGTAGGCTAACGTTTGCCTCGTAGGGTAGGCAAAAATGTCATACTATACTGCCTGCTATAGTTGTGTCGCCTCTGCCAACTAAACAGAGGTTAGTTTTCTCCGCTAATCCTTGGTAAAATATGTGATTGTGTAGTTTTATTATAGAGAATGTTTAGGCGTCCATTGTACATGTATGACATGTATGCGTGATATCCTTCACAGGAGTTTGCAGAGAATACGGACAATTTCTACATTGAAAAATATTATGTAATTAAAATAAACATGAAACAACATTGATCAAAATGCGCTGTGTTAAATCGATAACTTATTTTTGCTGTTTTACTTGAAAATACTTCAGGACTGTTTTCTTTTGAACGTTTTCAAACATTGTAACAATAACTCTCATAACGATTTTTTTATCGCAGCTAATAGCGAAAATCTGGAAGCCTGCAGGTAGCAGCGATTGATTTCACTAACTCATTTCTTAGCAATGGTTTACAGGATATAGGCCTAATTCACGCCAATTCACTCGCGTTTAGTAGGTTACTCAGTTCTGTTTATTTAACATTACTTGTAACTGCTACATTTTGTGTACACACTTTAGAGGCCAAGGTCCCCAGGTGTTCCTTAAACTGGCCCATACATAGTTTGAAACTGTTGCGACATCTCTGTGTTCATCCGGTTCAATAAACACGATTGACTGATTGATTAATTGAACTGATTGTTAACAGCGAACACTCCCGGAATTGAGATGACAATGACGTCACGGCTGCTGCTGCTGCTGCTTTGCCTGCTTGGCGACTTTATCGGTATTCATTGTTCTGCTTTTAGGCCGAAATAATAATAAAGTAGTAGGCGTAATTTGTTTTTGAAAACACGAAAAATTAAACGAGTTAACTTCTTCGGACTTTCTAAATTTTGTCGGCTTTTGATGATTATTTCTTCTGCGAAAGTCACGTAGGCCTATGCTTCGTGTGCGCGTGAAAAAGTAATGCACATAACTTTATAAAACAAACTTTCGAAGGGGTCGAAAGAGGCCCAAGGACCAGTTTATTGCATTTACTTGGCTATTGCACTTAATTTCTATAGACAGTTAAAAATATAACGATTGTTGGCAGACGTATGAGCTCTTCCGAATATTCTCTAGTTAAATACTGAGATTGAAAATTTTTAAAGGTCCACGGACACCAAAATTAACATTTTATCCATTTGCCTAAACCAGCAAAATTTTCTGATAATTTTGATAATAATATTGGCGACCAGCGTTTTGTCAACGCGAAGAAATTTACATTTGAAATCGACGATTTACGAAAATGCCGTAAAAAACGAACCGCCATGTTGACAGGCTGATGACGTCACCGGTTGAACTCGTCGTTAACGTAAATAGGCTATAGGCATAAATAACATCAGCACTAAAAAATCACATTTTTTACGTATATGTACTGATGCAATTGTCATGCGACACAGTATTTTTTGTCGTTAAAAATATTAAAATAAATCGGTAAACACTGACTGCGTACAACCGGTGACGTCACTTACGGCCACTTGCCAAGATTGGAATTTTTGGAATAACGTAACCTAACGCCATTTTTGACAGACATTAATTTTATACATTTATAAAGCTTAAATTAACATATTATATATGCAAGGTAAAATGTCTAATTGAGGTCTACATAAATTTTACAAGTGAGTTTGACCGTGGTCATGGACCTTTAAGCATGTAAATCGTAATTTTTGCATTTTTATATACTTTAACGTGTGTGAAATATTAACTCTTGGCTGTTTTTTTATAGTTTAACACATCATGTAAAATCAGATATCGAAGCACCTGCACCTTGCTAACCTATTTATATGACTGACACATCAGGCAATAAGGTTTACGGTATTATAAACGTTTACTGTTGTTTCTGAACGCCTGAGTGCCAAATCCCGTTTAAAACATATTCTTAAGCCTGTCATTGCGTGCTAATTGCACATACAACATAAATTTGTTCTGGTTTAGATATTGGAGGAGTAGTAAGTGGCTACGAAATGTTTGGCATGCGGGATCCGTGGAACGTGAAACTCGATCTTCCTCAGCATTCTCCGTTGTTACCCGATGCAAACAACACCGTCTTCCTGATAAACGACGCCGTGGACAATGACGGCGACCTGTTTGCGTTCACCGCTGAAATTCACCACATAAGCCCTATCTGGTTCCAGATCTGGCGACCTGTACTTGTACCTGCCGACAGCTACGAACTGATAGCTTATCGACAAGTCATACCTTCAGTCGAAGAACAATTCGAAGACGTGCGTTTTACTATGTTTTTTGTTGTTTGTTACATCGCTGTTCAGCTAATATACCTGTACTTATCGGGCAAATTTAATGGGTTTAGCCAACATTTTGATAAAATCCTTTTTAGCAAATTTTTAGCACGGTTTTTTGATCACCACTGCACTAGTTCATTAGCTATGTTAACTTCTTTAAATACTGGAGGTTAGTAGATCAAATCTGTTATCATTCGTCTCACGATTTTGACAATTTGTCTGCAGTTTTACATGCTGGGAGATCGGTGCATACACGTAAAGCGTGGAGATCGGCTTGGTCTGGTCTTCAATACTGTTGCTTCACCCGTCTACTACGGGGTATACCAGTTTCATTACAGAACCAGCATACAGCACTTGCCGAAAGTTGGCGACAGACTACAGTTTAACCACGACTTGAAAGTGCGATTTGTCGCTACTGGATTCGTCAATGTCAGTGAGTACTATTATTTGTCAACCAATAAGTCAAACATATATAGCGCCATACATTGCGAATGCTTCACCAGTAGGCGTATACATGACGACAGAGACTTTAGGTTGAGCATTTACGTTTACTGCAGACAATGTCGATTTATCAGACAGTTCTTGTTGTTGAATTTACGTCAAAAACTTAAAAGTGCCGAAATGCCCGACAGATCTGCAGGGTAATCCAAACAAGAAATTTAAGCTAATGCTCACGAGACGCGCGAAAGCCTATAGCAGTTTCGGTTCAGTAGTTTAGCTGAAAATTGGGGTGTTCACGTTAAGTTAATATACAAATACCAAATTTTCTACTTGGATCGCATAACGATAGTTCCGTGGCGCTACCTTGTGAATGATATAGACTTGTGTCGTAGCCCGAAATCGTCAAAAAAAATCCATAAAACATTTTATTTTGGCGTTTAAGATCATTCAAGGTCATTGAATTCGGCACCAATCGAGAGCCAGTGTACGACTTCCTATTAGTGATTAATAGTAATCTAGGCCGTATCTCACACCGTTACTGAGATACAGCGACTTATTGGCCAAAAATCGCAAATTTTGCCCACCCCTTCTTATTTAGCGCCCTCGTTCGGGGTGATTTCCTTTGAATTAATGGAAAAGCTTTACGGTTCCTGAAACTAGAGTCTTCCAGGCAGCCGACAGTGAAGATTTGGTGATCCTATCTTGCACCGTTTTTGACTGATCCACCCGTGTGACAGACAGACAGACAGAATTGCGATGGCTAAGACGCGCTGAAAGTAGTAGCTGCTTTCGCGCGTAAAAACGAGGCCACTCTGTTATATAGCTGATAACTTTAGAAATACTGCTCAGATTTGCACGATTTTTTGCAGACATCAAAGGCGTTTCATTCTTAAAGCGTAAACGTAATTTATTAAAATTAATTATGTGGGGTCGTTGGGTCTTATAAAGTCGACAAAGATCAAAGAAATAGTATGCAGGCTGCGCCAAAAATGGCACAATTTTTATACACTAATAACGTTATCAATTATTGACCGATTTTCAAAATTTTTTACCATCGAAATCAGAATATTGTATTAACAGTGTTACTTAAGATCCCACCACACCTTATATGCATCGCTATACTACTTTGTGAAATATCAGATGATGCAGTCAAGCCAGCGACGACACTGACCAATTGCGTGATCAACGTTGATCGAGCCCGTCACATGGCGCCCAAACAGCCCAGGCTTAAATCCGATCAATTATGCTCTTTGGGGGAGAGGCTTCAACAGATAAACTATCATCGTCGACAATTCACGACAATCAACCAGCTGAAACAGGCGATCGTCATTCGTCGTCGTCGTCGTCGTCATCGCTTAGCCAGTTAGCCAGTTGAGGCCGTAGTGTCGCCCCGCGGTGACCACGACTGACGGCACGCCTCCAGAGGTCAGCGGGCGGGAGGTTTTTGTCAGGACAAATCTGGTTAACCCATTTGTTGCGGGGACGGCCTCTGGACGACGGTTTCATTAGCTACTTGGTGGACGTCCGAGCGATGGGTCAACGTGGCAGTTGAGAGCCTTGTGAGCTGGAACATTTTCTGTCAGCCTGGCGACGTGACCGAAGAGAGAGTTGCGGTGACGGCTGATTGAGACTGAGGTCGATGGTAGACTGGTGGACTCAGTAATGTCGTCGTTTCGAATGAACTGGTGCCATTTGATTTGCAGGAGCTGCCTCTGCCTTTTCATAATAACGCTTCGAGGGTTCTGGAATCGGCATTGAGAAAAGTCCAAGTTTCAGCTGCATACAGGAATACCATTTTATCTATCCTAATCTGTGGGCCCCAACAACTGGTCTATTAGAAGTTTTGACTGTCATGCAGCAGTGTGTCTATCAGATAAAGTTTAGGAATGTTTGTGAAGTCAAAAAGCGACTGGTACAGCCTGGATTGGTCTGGAGCAGAACATTCTCGATACTGCTGTCAATGAATGGAGAAAGCGTCTCCTTGCTTGTGTTCGCACTTTAAGCAATTTTACTGCAGGCAGTTAAAACATGGACAAGTGAATGAAGTGTCAGCCAAAGCGTCAAAAATGTAAACAAAATGTATTTTTACGCGTTATGTTAATTAAGCAATCATATCGCATTGGATAAAAAGTGATATTTCGCTGGTTGTGTTTTCCCCCAGGTAGTGCAGAAACAAACGTTAGGCGAGGTGGGAAAATAAATGGTCATTTAATGGCAAGTTGTATCAGGAACATTTGTACCAAAAATTATCAAAATCTAATAATTGGTTTTCAACTTAGTCAAAAATGTTGGAGATGTTTTTTGAGACACAGTGTAGATTATGCAATTTCGTCATTGAGTAGGGCAAACTGTCGCAGCGTTTGGTCGATTGCGCCATTTAACAGGGGCGTCGCCGGCTTGAGTGCGTCGTCCAGCAGCAAGGCGGACACATTGAACGTGTAAAAACTGTAAGATGTGACAGTTACTTTGCACAATAACTGAGACAATAAACAGGTTGTTTTCTGTTGTTAATTTTTTACAATGTGTTGTTACAGATATCATCTTGTTTTCAATTGTTGTTCATAAGACACTGATATTTTACAAAGTAATGTAGCGACACATTTGAGGTTTGGTCGGATTTTTAGTGATAGCGATACCGCAAATTTTCTCTCGATTTTGACAGTAAGAAACCTAAAAATTGGTTAATATTTGATAGAGTTATTGGCGTGTAAAAAAGTTGTGCCAAGAGTAGCCTATTATTGCATTTGCCTCATAGGTTGATTTTAACGAAATGTTCAGATCCGAGCACGTCAAGCAACCCGGCGTCCGTACGATGCACGAAAGGTCTGAGAATTATTGTGAATGGCAGTGACGTCACCCACGTTCCCTCGACCACTACTACTTACCTGCCGCCAACTGGAATACCTGGACGGACAGGACCTCGTGGACCGATGGTAAATATCGCGTTCACATTTTGCGCACTACACTTGTCATTTTGTTGCTACAAGTATGGTATGATATGATATGATATTGAATTTGCACTTAAAAACTAACAGGCAGGTGTTTGTCAGTTTAATCTAGCACATAAACTAAAAAGAACTGAAATGTTTGAAATAAAAATAAAATGAGAGAAACTGACATGGGAGTACAGTTAGCATGTAAAACATAAAAATCAAAAAAACTGACAGAAATCGAAGCAACTAAAAATAACTATAACTAAAATTAGAATAAAACTGAAACAAGAAAAAAACCGTTAAGCGAATCTGGATGGCCGCGAAATCGGTACCAGATGTTTATGGAGAGTAAAATTTAAAAAAGAAAAAAGTATCAAGTTTGGAATAAAAGAATAATGTGGTGATGGATGATGAGAGTGGTGATGATGACACTGGTGAGGTGATATGATCATGGAAAAATAATAAATCAGGAAGAGGCGGGTCAAGTAGCTCATAATTTGTCACGTGGTTTCGTTTCTAATATATCTGATTTATTTGTGCAAGTGCTACGCTTGTTTTGCTAAATGAACAATTTTCTAGCCTATGTGTCAGACATAGACTGGGAGTCCCTTTACACTTCAGGGATTACACGTCAGAGTTTACATTCTACCCTAAATTGTATCTGTCCACCGATTACGAGTGTAATATTGGTAAAAAGGAGTCGCGCTCCTTCCGCGAGAAGAGAAGTTAGACATTCGTCTCCCGTAATTTTTATTAGCATTACAGCTAAGCACCTGGACATTTTTGCACTCTGCACTTATCACTGCACTTTTACAGCCATTAGTTATGAGTTATCAACTTGTTTAATTTTGACAATGTTGAAAAGAAAAATATTTGTGATATTGTGCAGGATAAAATACAGAATTATGCACTTGTCATTTGCAATCCAACAGCTAAAGTACCAGAGCTATGGCTAAAAAAATGAATTTGGCGCATTTTAACTTTTTACGCATGCATAATAAAATTAGGTACTGACCTCGGCATTTTTCGACTGACATTTACATTTTACATATTATGTAATGCAAAGCTGGTGTTCAGTTAAACTTGGTGTAAGTTAATTGCCGTTGATACTGTTCATGTGTATGTTACTGATCCAAAAATCACTTGCTTAAAAATTCGAAACATCAAGCTGGCAGATGCCGGATGACGTCAAGAGTTGTATTGACGATAATTATGACTGTGCGGATGTGGTGTTGCACACGTTCAGGGAGCTACAGGACGCATGGGAGCTATTGGTATGAAGGGCCCCGTTGGAGCGACGGGACCTAAAGGTGTGACTGGTAAAACCGGACCTGCGGGACCTACTGGGCCGAAGGGTGCAGACTTCGACTTCAAAGGCGCCGTCGGAGAGGACGGAAAGAATGGGAGTCGCGGCAAGCACGGTGCCACTGGCGAACAGGGCGCCAAAGGAACGAAGGGTGAACGCGGACCTCGAGGCCGGGCTGGACGCAACGAGATTGAAACACTCTACGGACCTTATCGTTACGATCCCATCACCGACTATGGTAAAACCGCAATGATTATGTATCCATCAAAATCATTTTGTTGTTTTATATGACAATTATAAAGCGGTAAAACTGTATAAAACATTAAAACAGTTGCTACTACTACACTATATCATATTAGGTATAGGCTAACACTATCAAGATCAGCTTCAGACTAGACTGGCAGACTCAAAATGTGTGACCAACGTCGAGACCGAAATCTGTAGACGAAGACCGAGACGACATCTCTGGTTGAAGCGTAGGTGGTATGTTCGGACAGGCAGTGTGATACTTAGATCGTGCGATACTTCGATTTTGTTGTGCCTAACACTATCAGGCAAGCTGTTCCATACATTGGTAAGGTATATGTGATCCAGATTAAGATTCAGGAACCCGGTCATAAGTCCTGTAAAGGCAGGAAAGATTATAGAGTCGGAATTGGTGCAGGAAATGATACAGTAACTATTGGTGCAGTCGGACAAAAATGGGGGATGAAGAGGCCTTGCCGTCCTTACCGAAATTTTACAATTCCCTGCGTGCATGAACAGTACGCAATTTGATAATGTTACCCATTGCGAAACTTTTGCTGTGATGCGAATTCAACTGACTGTAATTTCGCGGCAAGAACAACATGCAACGGCTGAGGTGTACGTTTGTTTGCAGACTACGGACTGGGTGATGAGCGATGGTGGGCTGGCATCTGGGCGATAAGACTTTTCTACATCTGCCTCGGAGTGGCATCGCTCATTCTGCTCTTGACTCTTGTCTTCATCATTGTGACTTGCTGTCAGTGCTGCGCCGTTCAGCGCTCCCTCAAGAAATACTCAGACATCTAGCTGTCTAGCCACTCACCATCCATTCACCACCGGACTGAGGCCATATAATAACGGTCTTGCCCTCCGTCCGTCTGTCTGCCCGTTCTGCAAATGAAACTTAAAAACAAAAAGCATCATTCGCTTAAAGCTAGCATACAAAAATTTTGAACAGTTTATAAAAACTGCAACAAAATTTGTTTAAGTTTTCCTCAAGACGAGTAACTGGTATGAAGCCAATTTACACCTCAGAACGCTAAAAGTCAAGGTTAGGGCTGGGCAACTTTAGACGGTTGTGCAAAGTTTCCCGAAGCCGAAACTTAATTTATTATTGTCACATGTCCTAAAACCCTCTAGTCAGTGTTTGAAAGACGTAAAAAAATGAGAAAAAATGATAGTCATTAAAATCCTTAAATCGAGTATTCTTGATACTTTGCAATTCGTGATAATCATTGATATGTGATGCTGTAATAAAACAGAAGGATTACTGTAACGCGCTTATGTGACATTACGTTGAATGTTTATTCATACCAAGTGGGTCAAAAAAGTGACGCTTTTTTCGGCTATGTCAGTATAATGCCAAATGCAAAACATTAGATTTAGGTTTTATTGTTTAAATAGTCTTAATATTTGCAGTTAATTACTAAATATGCTAATTTATTTGAAAACATGTTTTTCAGCACATCAGTATTTTTTCATGCAGATTGTAAAAAAATGCGTTCGTCGTTAGTTTATCCAACCATCCCGACAAAATTACAATTTGGGTTTATTCGCATAAAACAGAACTTGTGCAAGTAAAAAAGTTGCAATGCATCTAGCAAGGGAAATAACGGATGTCATTTTTGGCCCACCCTGTACAT
>Ga0209671_1009399_pt1 | contig 10251 bp, 5 predicted proteins | sample WorMetHERISLAND2_2_FD_187401 | JGI IMG/M metagenome (GOLD analysis project Ga0209671, IMG submission 187401) | Marine gutless worms symbiont microbial communities from Max Planck institute for Marine Microbiology, Germany - Olavius geniculatus... | ecosystem: Host-associated > Annelida >... | reverse complement strand
GTAGTGGGTAGGCTAACAACCTGTTGCAGGCTGGATATGGCTCACAGTTAAGCAAAGTACTTAAACTTACACACACACACACTAGTACCCACTAGCTGAAAATGCAGCTTAGTTCGCCACAGAGACAAAAAAGTAAAACAAAAGAAACTCAACAATTAAAACCCTACTCGCAGCATCAACTTCTGTGTGTCTACTGGTAGAAAACCCATAATTGCATACTGGATATATTGCAGAAACTAACCCCAGAAATGACATTTTTAGCACAATTGGTCATGCTTTAGACTCCAAAACCTAAACAGCTCATCTATGTCAGACATCACAAAATGCACAACAGACTCTTTTAAATCACAATAAAACAAAAGTCTGATGAAAATCCACCAGTGCAAACTCCATATACAGCTAAAATATCATAAATAAACAAATGCAAGTCCACACGAGGATATGAGCAAGTAGGTATATAATAAGTATGTAATGCTATCTGTACAGTGCAATTAAAATCACGGTGAATAAAAATGAACTAAAATGACAAAAACATAAAGCAATAAATAAACCAAATAAAAACTAATTAAGTGTCAGAAATTAGAAAATTCAAGACTATACAAAAGTAGTCAAGGAGCAAAAAATCATAATGAAAGAATCAAATCAGACCTTCATTGTTAGTGACTTGCTGGCGCAGTGCATTTGCTGTGACTTGCAGCATGCGTTCTATCCGCCAGAACAGGACGACGTCGTTGCAGTTCAACTGTCAAAGACAGCACACAACGATAACGAGAAGTACAGCACTGAAGCAATCAAAGTTTTGATACACAATCACTGTAGGCTCAAAGCTGGGCATACGACATATTCTTCACACGATTCATCGCACAGTGACACGACAAGCAAAGATATTACCAAGCCTTATGGCAACATGTCATGCGGCCATCCTGATAGTTACGTGCAGATGCCCACAGCACTGCGCCTAGTGTGCAGTAGGCCAAGCCACCGGCGCTCAATTTGCTGCAATCAATGCATAATTTTCTTAGTCTTTTTTACATCCAATGAACTTGATGCTTGATTTCTTGAACTGCAAATTGCCAAACTGGCTACTTCGGCCCTGGGAGACATTCAAGCCAACTTCAGTTTTCCGGCACCACTTAATTGTGGAGTTAAGAGACTGTGGCACATGAGATGCAGACAAAAACAGACAGGATGGATAGCTGGAGAGGGAGACGGGGAAAGCTGCACAAGTCTGTTCACTGCAAGTCATATCACGACTATTTACTGGCCAGCACCAGCAACTGAAAAGCAATCAGCCAATCAATCTTCTACTCTGATACTAACAAGGAACGACAAGATTGACAACAGCAGCAGTGCAACGACTCTTTCCGATGACTAATGTATTAACTTCAGAAGTCAGCAGTATAAAAACATCAGTTTAAGCACATCTCACAGTCAGTGGGTGATGCATAAAAAGTGTAGCATACATGCCTTAAGTAGAATGAGCAATCACAGTTTTGAAAACAGTTAGCCAGCCTCAATCAGTGCAGCAAAAACAGTCACGTTGTTATAGGCCTACATGATATTGCTTTATTGCAACAGCCAATTGTTTCCAAAAGTGTCCAACTGTCCAATCTATTTAGAACATGTATGTTCTATTTTTATGTGCCACCCTGTATGTGTTCAACATCAGCAAACAGATGCCAGCTTACCCCACTCTCTTCGAAACCTTTCTGATAGTAGTAGAAGCCTTTACGGCAGTTGCCAGCAGTCGTCAGTGACTGCTGTAAAAAATGCCGTCGGTAAACATGGTACCATGTCTCACGAATCTTATTCACAAAACAAACACAACATCAACACAGAACGAACTTTAACACCAATGATGAAAAGTTATGCACATCTGTCATAGTAATATTGCTTCATATTTTGAAAAGGTCAGCTGTATTTTAGCAAATATTCAAACTGCTAAAAGTACATAAGTTGTAAGATGTATGTAAGATCGTACAAATTCGTTGTCGACTTCAATAGCCTGGGTTTCAAGATTCTTTCTGACAGTCGTCAGCTCGTCTAGTTGTAGCACAGGACGGCATTTCTGCAGCACAATCAAACACAATCAGCGGTCACAAACCACTGCCAATCCCTCTATATCACACCACTGCTTTAATAAAACAGGCCAACTCAGCCTTCCATCCCTTCGAGGCAAATAGATCAAGTACCATCAATACATATTGCGTATTGCAGAAACAAAAATAGTATTTTTGCACATATGGTCATGCTGTGACTATGAACTTTTGACCCCAAAACATAAAATGTTCATCTATGTCTCAAAATACACCAATGCTAAAAAGTCTGATTAATACAGGGTGAGCCAAAAAAACGGACCTGTTAGAGCATTGATAACTCAGTGATGGTTACCCGTAGAAAGGCGTGTAATATGTCAAAAGTTTTAGAATGTTGTAGACAAAAAGGGTCGAACTTGCATAGCAAATCATTTAAATAGTATTTGCCTAATTTGCACAAATCTTCATTACCCCTGAAATTAGGCATTTGCCTGCACTCCCATGTGCCCGAGTTCATTGAACTCAAAAACTCACTGCCAAAAAGTCCAGATTTAAATTCCATGAATTATTCGGTGTGGCGGCATTGCAACAGATAGCATGGTCACAAAATTTCAGTAACTGACCAGCTAAACGTGTGCTAATCGAATGCTGGGCTCATCTGATCCTGAACACATTGACTCCAGCGATCGATCAGCTGCTTAAAAGGACTGATGACAGTTATGAATGCAAAAGCTGGACAACTGCCTATATCAAATTTCATCTAAACTCAACATACGTGTTAATGATTGTTGATATTCACTGTATGCTGAAAGAAAATCAACTTCAATTCATGTGTTATCACCAATTTAGCATGATTTTATGAATGGGGCAAATTTGTGTAAATCAGACAAAAATATTTAAATGCTGAGACATGCAAGTTGTACACTTTTTCTGTACACAATTTTGAAACTTTTGGCATATGACGCATTATGCGCCTTTCCATCAACAAACATCGCTAAGTTATAAAAGCTCAAATATCCATGTTAAATCCATGTGTTACAGTCAAATTTGGCAAAATTTTGAGGGTGACGAATATTTGAGCAAATTAGGCAAAGAATATTTAAACGCTTCACTATGCAAATTTGTCGTTTATTCTTTACAGCATTCCGAAACTTTTGACGTATCACACGTCTTTCTACCACTAACCATCGCTGAGTTATCAATGCTCAAACAGTCCAGTTTTTTGGCCCACCCCGTAGAATCCACTGATGCAAACAGCAGACACAATACTCACCTGCCTGTTATTTTGGCTAACAAAAACACACAAAACAAACAGCCTAAACTCAACCATAATATTCTTGTTCAGTTCTTGGTTAAATGCACGTGCTAAGATAGGATTCACTTCATGCATGCTCTTAAATGGGAGTGCTATCCTAAGAAAGAAGTGGGTGACACTGAAACTCAGTAATGTAAGGCAAAATGTTACTCAGATTTCAACACGTCTTAAAAGTGGCTTGTTTTGTAACCCAGAAAATGCAAAACAGACTATTTTAGGATAATAAATAAACAAGCAACATGGAACAATATTACTGTGTATACATACAACATCACTCTGTAGCAGTTTCTCCAGCTCACGAATGGCTGCAAGTCGATTCTTTTGATCCATCGCCTGAGACTTCCAGTAGAGCCACTGTTCTGATCGGCTTGGACCCGACATCTCGGTAATCACCTGCTCCGCTGTAGACCACACACATACGCTCAACTCATGCAACTCATACGACTGAGGCAACACACTGCTATTCATTTCAATCTTACAGTCCACTTCACTAGCTGTAATAAAGTCACAGCCAAAAGAAATGCCTTTCTCAAAAAGCAAAGGCAGTAAAATTACCATACGGTACTGTGATAATGTACTGTACGGTATGCCAAAAAAATGAGAATTTAGAACTGTACGATAATTAACTACAATTACTGCCTACTGCTGGCACACTTGCTGAGAGCAACGTAACTCATTACTCAGCCTGTATATATGCTCACAGAGGTTCATTACACAATAAGTCATCAGTCATCACTTACTCTGCTGCAGTTTATCAGTGACTGCAGTCTCCATGAACTTGACAGCCGTGTCCCACTGCTGCTTGTCATGCACCGACCGATCTTCCAACGTGTTGATCTGAATCACTCGCTAATAACACAAACCACACATGTTCACTTACGCATGAGTATGCTATAACAGGTAATAAGTACTTCTTCACAAAGCAAATCAACGTCAACAACTTCAACTGATTCACTCAAGAATGTGAACCGTAAAACTTTACATCAACCTGAAATTATTAAACAACTATCCTAAAGGCCACTCATCTTACCCATATGTTGCGTTCACTAGGAGGTGTAGTCATGCGTCAAATGGCCAAAAAAGGTAAAATGACATCAAAAATCTTTTTTAATGAAAATCACGCATAACATGCAACTGCAGCTGTAGCCACCCACAGTTTCAACATATATCACAAAGCAGCAAATGTCAGTGAGTGACAATTGAACAATGATTAAAAAAATATATTAGCCTTGATTTACTGAAACATATCGTACAAGCTCTTTTTTGGAGACACAGTAAATAAAACATCTTTATTACATGTTGCAGCCACAAGCTGGATTACAGTACAATAAATAAAATATGTAAAAACAAGAAAAATGACTAAGTGAAATTAACTCATCAACACATAAAAAATGTAAGATGATTTCTGAACAAACACTATATGGGAATTACAGGCATACCAAGCTGTCTTCAGCTTTCTCGTCCCATTTGTGTTTCTTCATACTCTCATCGCGAACTGCAGCCTTCAAGTCACTGAAGACAACGTCACGGTCCCGGTCTGTCTGTTCGCTGCCAAGCAATCGATTGAACTCTTCTTTCAGCGTCAACCAACCGATCTGACACCACACGGTGAACACTTGCAGGTTAATGATCAGGACTGCAAGTTAAGTTAGCGCATTCGTAACTGGCACAACTGAACCAAAAGTCATAATGTGCCGAAGCCCCAATCAACCAAAAACGTCTTCAGTAGTCATTTAAACTGTTCAAAGCCGGTGTTCCAGTTCAAATTCCTACTAGCAGATATTATTCCACAGCTACAGTAAATCTTCGGTCAACTACCTGATTATATATGTTGATATCACAGTCACTACAAAAAAACACCGCGGTAACAGAACAACTGTTGTGATATTACTACAGAAATGGTGATGCAGCAACCATGGTCATACATCAGAAATGGGTTAGAATCTTTCAGTGTACCTGCAGTATTAGGTATGAATACAACTCAGTACTGTAGACATATGAACAAGAAGCCCAGCTGTCGCTAGGGTGGGGCCAACCATACAAATGTTTGAGCAAAATCCATTCACACAAGCAGCTGAGATGATGCCAGCACCTTGAAGGTCATCCAAGGTCGTGATTTTCATTTCATCTGAAAGGGCGTATGCCACTTCCTATTAGTGAACCACAGTAACCTAGGCCATATCTCTCACCGTTTCTGAGATATGACATTTTTCCTACCCTCCTCCTTCATTCAACCCACAATTTGACAAATTTTCCCTTGCAGTGAATGGCTGAAATTTTACATACCTGAGTGTAGCACCTATAGCCAATTATTCGTGTAAAAAGTTTTCCCCTACACCCTACTCATTAGCCACAATACATCCATTACAGACAAATGGACGACAACCGCAGGGCCGGACCTTTGAGCTTACAGCTTAAAAACTGAAAATATTCCATTAAACCTTTGGGTGGTGACAATATCATGGCTACTGCAGGAAAATCCTGGTAACAAGGATGACTGATGCTGTACTACTACACAGTGCACAGAGCATATGGTATTACTACAGAGTCTATGTAATGTCTCGCTAAGTAAAACAAGAAGTCACACCTCGACACATTTCTTAGGCAGAAGTTTATCAGCCCACTGTTTCAACTTGATGTCTACAGCAGTGTTGAAGAACCTACAACCACAACTTACTTCACAGACAACTGGTTGCTAAATGTGTTAAGCAAGAAACAAAAAATTGATCGATCAACAAATCAATTAAATATTTGTAATCGGTAATCAATCAATCAAAACATTCATATAGCACATAATGTTATGAGTGACTCGGATTTAATGACTTGGTAAGCAACTGCAACAGTGTCTAAGTCAGTGATTTTCAACTGAGGTTCCGTGGAACCCCAGGGTTCCGCGAGCATCTGCCAAGGGTTCCGCAGGTGACCAGTAAAAATAACCTAGCATGCGAAATTTCGCCAGACAATATCATAGAAATACTCACCATGAAATATTTTGTTTGAAATTGCATTTCTATGCTTTTATTTTTTCATAAATTAACTCTGTGAAATTATTTTTGATGTTAGTTATTTTGACATATTTGCATTTTAGGCCTATATTATAGTGTAGGCTTTATATGCACGACATTATTCAACTTCGAGGATAAGTGCATTATAGGAAATAAAGTAAAAGAAAACAAAAACGCATTGATTAGGGTTATGGTTATGAAATTGTTTGACCATTTACTTAGTTAATTCAATTCTTTAAACACTTTGCTAAGGAAAATTAAAAAACACGTATTTTTTCCGAAGATGTCCATGCGTAATTTTTTGGGTAGATGGCGAGGGCTAAGCGGCCATCGGCGACCGCATCGTCCGTCGTGTTTGGTTAAATACAATACTGCTGCCTACAAATGCGGTCAAATTTCATATTGGTCATCTTTGCTTGCTTGACGTCCTCATGGGGGCTCTGCCCTGCTAGGAAAATGAGTCCGTAGACACTGGGCCTGTAGCTTCAACTTCGCGTACGTCGCTGGACTCACGGATCAATGCGCATGGGGTTCCGTGAGTGACCTTCACGCTTGTGTGGGGTTCCGCTGCAGCAGAAAGGTTGAAAAACACTGGTCTAAGTATATAGTAAAAAAATGTAAAGTCCTTCCCGAGCCTTAAGGCCCGTTGGGTGGTGCTGATATCCGTTTCCTTAACCCTCAGTCAGACACCAGTTTTTACACTGCGAGACCACGGATATGGGGCCAGTGCATCGCGTGGTGAGCCTGTTTACATTCCAGCTTTTGCTGGTACTCAATGCACCTACCAACAGAAGGATGGCCAGGCCGAGTTGACCTGGGTGGCTGGTCACATACCGGGATGGTCACCCATCCAAGTACTAACCGAGCCTCGTCTTGATTACCTTCGTTGATGCGATCAACAACACTACCAACTGAGCCAAACCATAATTTATAACACTTGTCATGTTTTACACGTATGTAATTCTTGCAAATATAAATGAAATGCTGCGTACGTGTAGACATTTAAATATCCCAGGGTGTTGCTGCAACAATTTGTGGCTAAATGGCAGGTTATATTCCCACTTCTTCTGCCATTTATCAACGCCCAACAGTAAAAGAATCATTAAAATAGACCTGCATTTACCAAAGTTATCACAAAAGACTGTCTGGTATTATATTTTGTACAATCATTACAAGATCAACATCTCACTCATACGACAGTGAAAACAGCAAACTCACTGCTGCAGCCACTGTCCACTGCTACAATGACTGGCCACAGTTCATGCATCACCAGTCTATTCATCACTTTGCCATCTATAATAAGTGCAACATAATGTTAAACTAATGTACAGTACCCTGTGTTATCAGCCTGGGCTGCTGGAATGTAGATGTTTTCAAAGAAATAACTCGACATCTTCTCCCACATGTTCTTCTTAAATGCTTCTTCCCTGTATGAACACAGAACAGTATAAAATGTGGTTAATAATATGCTCATAATCAGCACCAACGGCAATCATTTTACATCAATCAATCCCGTTCCATCTCAGCTATTTGCTGGTGTTCTGCATTTCCGTTTCAATGCAGTTCCTCTTCAGATGAATGTAACATGACAGAAACATCAGTAATGTCAACTTCACTACTACCAAGGGTATCTGACATGTTTGCTGCTCAAATCTCAAAAAATAACTATAAAGTACAGGAATAATAATCATCCACAAATGCAACGAGCAGACATGATGCCTTTATCTCTCCTCCTTTGGACATCCAGGCCAGCATTGTTGACCTACCGAAGACTGGTGACTGAGGATTGGCTGACCCAAGAAAGTCATGACTCAGCACCATAAAGGCTGACCTGAGCCCACTAAATTGTAAAGTGACAAGCCAATTGACTTGGTAGCTACTTGCGGCAACAGCTAAGTCTTCTCAAAGAAGAAATTACACAGTAGGCTATGACACAAAAGAACTAAGCGAACCAATATACACGGTGTTTCATTAAAAAAGGGACCCCTTTTTGTTTTTCTCATAATTCACTCAAATAATGATCAATTTACACAAAATTTTTACCGGTTGTAGCTGAAGAAATACTAATTCAAAATATTGCAACAAAATATAACAGTTAATTAAATATTCTTTGTTAGTCGTGACGTAATGCTGACGTCATAATGTGTCACGGGTATAAACTTGATAGTCTCAACTGGTGCTGTCAGTTGTTACCCAGCTTCGATGGTGAACTTAATCTGGTTCGCTAATGAAAAATGTTTATCGTGTCAGCACTAAGCAACATGTGGACATGAAATCAGGCGTCTCGCAATCCAAAAACGCAATCATTTTTGCAACCTCTGTGTGCTAGTGCACTGTCATGCTCGAACATGTGAAATTCCAACTATCCCCACAGACACGTAAAAATGCGATCGCTTTGCACGTTTTTGTGGCTGCAACTGTAAAACTTCAGAAATTTGTCATCAGCAAACCAAATTTTTCACCATCGGAGCAGAGTAGCAACTGACAGCACCAGCTGAGACTATCAAGTTTGTACCCGTGACACATTATGATGTCAGCATTACGTCACGACTAGCAAAGAATATTTAACCAACTGCCATATTTTGTTGCAATATTTTGAATTAGTATTTCTTCAGCTACAACTGGTAAAAATTTTGTGTGAATTGATCAACATTTGAATGAATTATGAAAAAAACAAAAAAGGGTCCCTTTTTATGAAACACTGTGTAGTAATGTGACAAATGACAATTTACCAGTATTGTGGTGAGACTTGACTCAAGTTAATGATCTCATCGAGTATTTCACCACGAGCCTTCTCAAACAGTTCATCCTAGCCACACACATACCAGACACACTTTTTACGACACAACCACAAATACTGAGTTCTACAACTGCATCAAACGTATAAGTTAAAAAAATACGTGCTGACATATTATGCAGCCATCTGCCTAAAGCTTCACAACCCTAATGCCTAAAGTCAAAATCAGAAACCTCTCCCAAACTGAGCTAAAAATTGGCACAACATTTACTCCTACTATGGGAAAAATTTTGGTTTTTCTACATTTTTTGGTTCCTAACTAAACAGCCTCTATGAAAGATACAGACAAACAGAATAGTGGGAAAGACCCATAATGCAGGCTAATAACATTGCGACACAACAATCAGAAAGAAACACAAGCCAAGAAAATAACAAATTTTATAAGTGAATTCAATATCACTCTATACACAGACTACATGGCAGATTACATAAACGCTCTATGCAGGTTAACTGCAAGTGCCAAGTTTAGTCTGGCAACAGTTAGCCTACATGACAGAAATGAGAGTGATACAGTACTCACATCATTTATTTCTACTTATGTGATAAAAAATGGATTGAAATCTGAGAATGCAAGAGCATACAAATCAAGACATGTGTTTCAATGACTCAAGTCTATAAGACTGCCACAAAGTAGCCACATATCATGAGATGTCCAGTTCACTCACAATACAAATCTAGCAAATCTAGCACTAATTCTGCAGCTTTCATAGATCAACATGGTACTAATCTTCTCTCATGCAGAATCTCAGAAATATTACTTGGATAAATCAGAAACTGAACTCACTCGGTCCAGCTCGCGAACTCGTGGAAACGTGTTTTTCCATTCCGTTTCCAGATTAAACCGAGTTGCTGCAAATAATGCAAACAGCACATCTATCAAACTGACACATATGAATTACAAGAAAAGCCCAGCTAATGCAAAGGGGAACGTGCAACAGTGATGCAAGTTTGAAAGCCCAGTAAAACAAAATCTAAGTTCACCCATCATAGCAATGATATTTCTTTTACAGTCACCAGTGGGCGCCAGACGACCGGCGGCTAATTATCTATAGTGTTTTACTTGTACTCACCAGAGGGTGTGACCTGTCTCGCTCTGCC
>Ga0209671_1009396_pt1 | contig 10252 bp, 9 predicted proteins | sample WorMetHERISLAND2_2_FD_187401 | JGI IMG/M metagenome (GOLD analysis project Ga0209671, IMG submission 187401) | Marine gutless worms symbiont microbial communities from Max Planck institute for Marine Microbiology, Germany - Olavius geniculatus... | ecosystem: Host-associated > Annelida >... | reverse complement strand
CTTGTAAGAATGCCCCGTGAATAGGGTTACTTCTAAGATTTTTGCTGTTTTAGAGGATTGATATGATCGCATCATTTTTACAAAGTTTTAAACTGGTAATTTTCTTTACATATATTTTGTATAAAGCCTACTTATTAATTCTAATTTCACTAACTTACTGTATTCGTATCAGTTTTTGCTTCTTCATAATTATTAACAAGCGAATTTGTGTGTGTTTTTAAAATAGTTTGCACCGAAAAGTGCGATAAAGTATTCAGTAAGAATGTGCTTCCTGATGCAGTTTTATTGCAGATTGTTTGCTGTGGTATTGCTAGGACCAGCTGATCTCTGACTACCTGTCGTCAGTGCTGAGTAGCAGTATACACTCTGGTATGTCGCCAACGTCTTTCCAGCTTTTCTGCGAAATGCTTCTACTTTCTGTTCAGCAGTCTGAGTTTGACAGTTTGCTGTTTGCTGGTCGCATCGACATCCCTGACGAGGTAGTTGGTTGATGGACATTTTGCTTTATTTGTGAATAATTTTTTTGTATCTGTTACCTCGTTGGTGATAGTTTTGTTTTTGTGATGTCTTTGGCAAATATATATGGATTTTTGTAATTTCTTTCACTCACATTGTGGTTCTTAAAACTTAATGCTGTTACCTTGGGAAATGAATTGATTCTGTTAACGTCTAAATTATATTTTACAAGGTAGTGTAGCAATAGTATTAGTGTGAGATGGGTAAAACTATAGTCATTTGCTTCTGGGCACTCTTATTGTTCTTACTTACTTACGATTTACGTCGAGTACTTGACAACATTGCTTGCCAAAAAATTGTTAAAATCAGCCAGTGTTTCACGGAATTATTCAAAAATAAAAGTGGCATATTTGTTAGACACATTGTGTAATGTGTATATTACTGACGTGCTGTTTTCAGTCGTTGGTGAGTGAGGAATCTGCTTCAGATCAGGAGCTGATGACATCCTCATCATGCTATGGTCTGATGAACACACTAAGCTCCAGTGAACAACATGATGAGCTTCGACAGCCTCAGGCTGGCTACGAAGCCGATCACGAATTCTCCTCCGATGACTGCACCGGTAACACAGCATTTACAAAATCTTTTCTGAGTTCTTAGCAATTTTTTGTACAAATTGCATTTGAACTTATGTTTGCTATTTTGGACATCTGTAAGAGCTTAATGCCTGACTGTTCCTGTCAGTGTAATGCCAAATAGCAGTGTCTCACTTGTAATATGTTTTTGTGATGATTGATTGAATGTGATTGAATGATTGAAGAGGTTTAGAGGGTATAGCTTGACAAAAAAGCCCACCTGAAGCTATAGAGCATCACCTGTCATATGGGATGACACAGTGTTACTTGTCACCTGATACAGGTGAATGCTTTGCCTCAACTCCAGCTATACGGGAAGCCGGTACTCAATTTACCTACCCTGATTACAAGTCCAACGTCATAATGTTACACTACAAATCCGCTTTATATCGAGAAGTACTGCTTTAAGTGTAAAGTATGTGCTGTTTATCCCACAGTCGTCCTAGTAGGCTGCATTACAGGCTTTACCCGTCCTTCTGTCTGTCTGTCTCACTCTCTGTCTGGCTGTTTTGTATGGGCTTATAACTTGAAAAGAATGAAGTGTAGAAAAATCCAAATTGGTTGTCATTTTTCACAGCTTTGCTGGTTAAAGGTCAACATAAGGATAGCACAGTGTAGTGGTGCACTCACCTAGCTAGTTGGATGGCTGCATGCCTAATATTGCATTTCGTATTGCAGTACTTTGAAAGCCGAAATACTGCAATATTTGAAACAGTGTTTCTTGATTTTTCTATAGAATTTTCCCAGAGAAAAAATGTAGAAAATCGGTCAATATTTTGTCGAAGATGTGGACAAAAGTTTGTTTTGCCAGCTTAGTTTTTGCACCACCCTGTATTGTACAGTGTTACATTACAGTGGAATTGTGCTTGTCTGTGTCATTGGTTCTTACAGTAGCAGGTCATTATGCAGTGATGGCATGTGAGGACAACAGATGCTGCTGGTCTGCCAATGTTTTTATTATTTTGTTTGTTGCTATGTAAGCTGGTATTGTTCGTGTGACTGGTCGCTGTTTTGAGGGCACTAGTTCTAGTTTGGTCAGATGCTGTTTCACCATAGCAAAAGGCCACCGTAGCTATACAACTTAAGATACAACTTAACCTATCACTAACTTTAACCTTAACTTTAACACTTGTGTCATTTGGACTAGTGCCCCTTCACTGAAGGGCCTTCAGACTAGTGAACTGTCTCTGTGTTGCTCTGTGTTCTTGGGGAATAATGTGTCACGGCTGTCATCTCCAACACCAGACTGCCGTGGAATTGTCACCCTCACCCTGGCTCTCCTCGACATTTCCCACGTGTGTGCAAATGAAGACAAGCCAAAAGATTAGAGATATTGATTGCTTATTCTCTTTTGGCTTATTTTTAACCAGACATTAGATACTTAGTGACTTAGATGAATATATTCGCAACGTTTGATACCTATAGCCACAAAAGGATGTCTTGGTTCTACCTCTCTCTGTTTGTCTCTCCGTGAAATTACTGAAGAATAATTATGGCACTAGTTCTAGTTTGGTCAGATGCTGTTTCACCATAGCAAGGGGTCACCGTAGCTAAGATCCACAACAGCTGAGGTACATTATAGCCAAAAATACAACCTATTGATGTTTGTAACCCTATCATTAACTTTAACCTTAACTTTAACACTTGTGTCGTTTGGACTAGTGCCCCTTCACCGAAGGGCCTTCGGACTAGTGAACTGTTTCCGTGTTGCTCTGTGTTCTTGGGGAATAATGTGTCTGTGTGACATTGTTGGTCTGTACAGAAGCAGATGATTATGCAGTGATGGTGAATGAGGACTAATTATCTGCTGGTCTTAGCATGTCGTCATCTGTTTGCTGCTGTGCAGTTTGGTATTGTATTGTTGTGGAATAGTGTGTCTCCGAACAATGTCACTGTTGCTGATCTGTACAGAAGCAGATCATCGTGCATTGATGCCATGTGAGGACCCCCGATGCTGGTCTGACAATGTTTTCGTTTATCCACTGCTTTGTAAGCTGGTACTACAGCTCACTGTCGCCTACCAGACCGCGGTCGACTGTTCAGCTGACACAAGTGTCCTCACAAACATTCTCTTCTGGCTTGTCTCCATTGCGCGCAAGAACAACGCAATAACTGTCTGCTTGCATCAGCAGGTCTATAGGTTTTGTTCTCTGTTCACTGACAGCTGAGTTGATATGATGATTTTTGGTAATTTTTAGTTTATCAAGTTTCAGTTTGTTTAGTATGCGCAGTGCTACTCGATATGTCATTTATTTATTCAGCTGTTCTGCAACTTGTATTATGTTTCAGTCATTGTTACTGGAGGCGTTGTGTTTTTGTAGAGTTTGTAATGTTTAGTTAATTATTTAACACAGCTATAGAGAAATGAATGCTTAATTAGTTGACTGATGCTTAACGGTATTAATTGTCAAGTAAAATGCATTTTCTTGTTGACAGAATTTTTCGTTAGCTGTCACAGACGTACTGAGGCAATTATTGAGTGTTTTCAACACAGTCTTGATGACAGACCAGACTTTCAAATTTTTGGGGGGGAAGACATCTGATTGAAAGTTTGCCATGATGTCATTGTATCTAATTTATGATGTTTAATTGGCATGATGTTATGGAAATTTTAAGGATTAATATTTTATTATACAGGAAAATGCATGTATATTTGCATTTAGCCATTACTGGTTATTCTGCTTATTGCTATGCGTGAACAGAATTTAGTGATATGGACAATGACAACTGTTTGCATGTTGAGGTCATAAGTTTAAAGGTTAAGGTCACAACATATTCAAATGTATTAAAATAGCATTTCGGGGTTTGTTTGGATGAATTTTCTGCAAACTGATGCAGTTTGGCAGTATTTTGCTTGATGCTGTGTTGTCATATATTTCGATTATACAACATTGTATACAATTATAACTGCTGTTCGCTGCCACATTGTTTTTAGTAATAAAATTTCCATATTTTCTGTACTGTTCAGAGTATTTTTGTGATTTGTTGTAGGAGATCTTATCATTTCTTTTGCATGAGTTCAGGAAGTGGCTTGTTTCAGCAGCTGATTCCAGTCTAGGTTTGTTGTGTATTTTTTGTTGCATTTTGTTGGCTTTTGGCTAACCGTTGTTGGCCAGACATTTTATCGTATCTACAGTTTTTGCATTTTACTGCACATTTTAAGGTTATAAAAACTGCATTCTTTGAACTGTTATAAGTTCATAATTGCTGCTTTTCTTCACTGCTGAGTGGCGTGTAACATAACTACTACTGTATTTTGTCACTGCATTAAAACTTACTATTCACAACAATATCATCTGATTTTTTTCAAACATCGGAAATGTATGTGAAGCTAAGCATAATTATGTATGTTTAAATATGTTTAAAAATATAAAAACTGTTAACACAAAATTTTTAAAGAAGCTTCGTGTTTGCATCTAGTTTCAGTGGTTTTTGAAAATTTGTATTTCACAAGGTAGTGTAGCGATGCAGTTGATGTTTGGTAGTACAGCTAATATTCTCTGTATTGCAAATTTTTCATGGTCATCATTTTGGGGATCATTCGGCGAAGATATGGACAGAAGTTTGAGACTTAATTTTTTTGGTGCACTCTTGTATGTTTTTATGTTGTCTGCATAATAATTAAAGTACTTTGGTCCATATTGACTGTATATTAATGATGATTGTGTATTCAGTGTATCGACTGGTTGCAGTGGTTGTGTTTGAGCTGTTTTTGCTAATAGCTGGTTACAGTGTTGTTCACATATATGTGTGCTTGTAAGTCTAGTGATTCTGACATTGACTGCATGATGTTGATTTTGTATTCATTATGTCGACTGTTTGCAGCAGTACAGCGGCTGGTGTTTGAGCTGTTTCTGCTCATAGCTCGTCACGGTGTCACTGCACAAGACTTCAAACTTCTCTTCAACTTGTTTGACTCTCAACAGTCTCCCGTGGTATGCTGCTGCCCTGTTTACTCGCACATTGGTTAAAATGGTTTGGCTAAATTGTATAGCTTTTCATGGGAAACCCATCTCCGAGCTACAGAGTGTCACCTTCCATATGGGATCGCACTGCACTGTTACTTGCCACCCAACACAGGTGAACGTGCACCCCAGCCAAGCAGGGTAGTACTCAATTTGCCTGCTTCAGAAGGATCAAAGGCTGAGTTGGCTTTGGTGGCTGGTTGTTTAATTAGATGGTTTACCTGTCCACAGACAGATATCTACTTGATAACTACTTGATCTAGTGACCCATTTGGTAGTTGAACCCACAACCTCTCAATTATAAGTCTGATGCCACCATTATGCCACCAAGGCATCTTGTTCACTCTCACATTCTATCAACCAGCTTCAGCTTTCTACAGTATTAATAGTCATATATGTAAAAAAAACTTAGCAGTTTAGAACTGTGTGTAAGGACCATGTGATGATATCAGTCTTTTAAAACAGCAAAAATTATTTGGGTAACCTTAGATGGGGCTATGCATATGGCGTCCTTACAAGCTAACTTTAGTCACCCCTCCATGTACTAACTGCGCCTGGTGTACAGTAACTTTGTTGATGAGACACAGCATGTTACCGCTATGCCACGCCATCCACCCTAAATATTGTTTTCAGCTTTGAATTTTGCTGTTCTTCGAGGACTTGGGCTGTCTTCGTTAATGCAGTGCTGTGCTACTGTGCGCTTGCAATGATTTTTTTTTCTCGACGAAACATGAACTAACGTTTTGACATTATCTGGAAGAAACAGGTGATTGAGATGATATTAGATGCTTATCGTGAGATCATTGTGCATTGTCTACTTTAAAATGTTTGTGTTGAAGTGGCTTTAAATGTAATTTTATCGATGAAAAATTTTGTTGGTAAAGTTTTTTTCAACTATTAGTCACATGATTATTCATTAATTTTTGCTGCTGTAGTCTAGGCATTAGCATGGTGATGTGCATAGGACGCGTTGCTGTCGGTTTTGATATCCTTAGCAAAGAGTCTGTCAGTATGGCCACGCTACTCAGTCAGCTTTCCACTGAACCATCTACCAGGCTGTGGCCCCACCGTCATGTCCAATACATCAGCACAGGTCAAGAAACAGGTCATTACATTTACTTCATTGATGTTCTACTGATGCGAATTTAATCAAAATTTTCCAGTTGTTGTTTTGGCAGTTGTTTGTTTTTTGTATATTACCGTATGTCACTTTCGTAGCGCTCTGACTGCGATTGTAGTAAAAGGTCATAGCATCTGCTAATTGATCTGTGAATCGATTCCACAGATATGCTGACTTGCTTAGTTTTTGTGTTTCACTGTTTTTTCCTAGTTTATGTTGTCCTTATTATTTTTCTGTTCAGTTTTTAAAAATCTCAGTCTTTATCTTTCCCACAACCATTTTCTCTAGAGTTTTTGTATAACAGTATTTCCATTTGAGTTTCTTTCGTTTCGTTTTCATTTAAAACATTTCTAGTTGTTTTTAGTTTGTGTGCTAGATCAAACTGGCAGCTTGCTTGTCATCAGTGGTACATCATTCATCCTATCGTATCATATCAAAAGAATACTGGTACTTGTGTTGCAGGCAGATGTATCGGCGGGAGCACGGATTGCAGTGCCTGTCGTCAGCAGTCAGCGGGCCTCTCTCTCACTCACCAAAACATTGCGAGCGCAAACTATTACCACCAGCACTACTACTACTCATCCAGCATCAGAGCATTGCAGTATTCGAGCGCCGGCGGCCTCTGCTGCTATGGAGCTGTGTCTTGGGATCAACTCAGCCTCCTATTCTCAGCCAGTTGGTGGCGTCGCTGTCAGCATGTGGCCGACGCGGCGTGCGACGCCATTCAGTCTGTCGATGTGGATCTGCGTCGTGTCAGATGACCTTCAACTGAAGTCTGCCACCAGAGCCTCGTCTTACAATCAGCATAGTCTCAGCTCACTGCTGTCTTCCACCACTGACACAGCAGGTGCACTAGTAGTAGTGGTGTTACTTAGTACTAGTAGTAATAGTAGTAGTAGTAGCAGCAGCAGCAGCGGCGGCAGCAGCAGCAGCAATTTTCGTGCAATGAGCAATTGAGCATAGCTTTAGCTGGTCGTCAACCACTGATTGAACTCTTAAGGTTTATGTTAACATTTTGAAATTGTTTTAGCTTTTCCTAAAATTGCTGGAAAATTTCCGGAAATGTTACTAACTACCCCAATTGCAGAGCCATATGGTATTCAAATGGATATCATGCATATGAGATTGAGAGATTCCCATACGGGTTTCATGAGGAATTTGTAACATTTGGAACAATATGACATTTGCCATGTATAATCCATATGGCACGCCGTATCTGATTGCTTACTGCCATTGTTAACGTTTCCGTTGTCCTCACGGCACAGGACAACCGATTCTCGTAGACTGCACTGGTCTGATGTGTCTCTGCATCTCCTGGCAGTTATTACTGTGGTTGTTGTTCTTGTTGTCATTGTCATTGTCATTGTTATTGTGTTTGTCGTTGTTACTGTGGTGTGTTGTACGACAGATTCCGCATGGAGGAGTAGGACCAGAGGGTCTTGTAGACTGCACTGGTCTGATGTGTCTCTACATCTTTTGTCGGTCGGTAACTCTGCTCTCATGTTTGAAGCCTGGCTCAGCAATGATGCCTCACACTTTGTCTTCAGGTATTCTTCATTTCTTCATCACATCTCAGTCAATCAATTTGCCAGACTTGTGATACACTGTGTTCCGAAAAAAACACTTATTCGCATTTTCTTTTATATCTCTGTGGAAAATGTTTATATTTGTGTGAAATTTACAGGGAGTGTTTAGGAGGAATGAAGTATTTCGCCAATGTAAAAGCTAAATATTTTTTGGCTACCGGTGACGTCATGCTGACGTCATATTTCCATGTTTGCAAATTATGCATTTTATCGTGGAAGGCAGATATTTGATGAAATGTTAAAACACGTCAAGTGATCGTTGTTTTGATGGAACCCAAAAATATACTAATTCATCGTGCAATTTTTCATCGTAAGCTGTTTCTGTGATTTATCTTTTTGGCTGAGTGTGAGATCCTGAACTTTGTTGATGTTGGCAGGCATACGTGCATTGCGTCAGTGTGTGGATGTCCATTTGCTTGCTATCAGTCTAACACCTTGATACTGCTGGTCATGTCATTTTTGTATTTAAAAGTTTTATTCTATTAATATTCAGCTGTGTGTACATTGTCCAGAAATATCTTGCACAAATTTGCGGCTTCATAACCCTTGCTGACTTGCAAACATTTTATCAGATGTCTGTCTTCAATGTTAAAACCCATAATTTACAAACATGGAAATATGAGCTGCGTTTTGGATGACCTAACAAGTTAGGTGTACCATAGATAAATATATTATAAATATGCTAATGATGATAATACTTTTAATTGTTTTAATACTTTTAGCTACTAGTTTTAATTTTTGCTGATGGCACGGCAGACGAAAAATTTGAAAGAGTTTTGTTTTGCTGTATTGAGGCAATACACTAGTAAATTTGTTTTTCGTGTTCCAGCATAAAGTATTTAATTATAGTATTTATAATATACTTATCTATGAACAATGCCTGACATGTTAGGCATCAAAAATGCAGCTATGATGTCAGCATGATGTCACCATCAGCAAAGAATATGTAATTTTTACTCCAATGGAATACTTGTTTTCTTTTAAACATTCCCTGTAAATTTTTGTGGAAATCTGAACTTTTTTTGTGGAGATATAAAAAATGTGAGTGGGTGTTTTTTTCTGAACACAGTGTATATTACTGATGTATATATTGTTTCATGTCTGGCAGACTAGTGACACACTCTGGTGGCAGTGGTGCTGACGAATGTCTGGAAGTCATCTTGTGTCAGTCGTCAGTCCGTGCTGATCTGAGTCAACATCAATGGCATCACATCTCACTCACATATACAGAGAAGATTTTCAACAACTACACAGATGCCACGGTCGGTATTACACTATTAATAGTATTAGTTTAGTAGTTGTGATGGGGGATTGTCTGTTTCTGGTAACTTTGTCACATGTGCACTGTTTTAAATACTTTACTTCCTGAATTATGTTGGTTGATGTCATAGACCAGTGACACAGAATAAGTTCACAAATTAATGTACTGCTACTAAAGTACTGCAGTGTTTAGCCGGTTGCTACCAAGTGGAATTCACAAATAAGAATGTTGAGTGCAGAACATTGAAGGTTAAAAAGGTACAGGTTCAAGATGTATTCATAGGAAATTCATCACAGATCTTTAGAGTGTCACCTGCCATATTGGGTCATATTGTTGTCTGCCGTCTGACACAGGTGAACTTGACTGAGCATAATCCCAGCCAGACAGTCTAATACTCATCTTACCTACCCCGGAGGGATGGAAGGCTGAGTTGACCTTGGTGTTGGTTATATACTGAGGTGGTTTACCTGTCTGCAGACATTCATCCATCCAACCAAGTAGTAACCGCTTGATAGCGACCAGACTGGGAGATGAACCCACAACCTCGCGATCATAAGTTCAGCATCTTTACTATCACAGTATGCCGAGTGTCTGTGTGCCAAGGTCACGATGTTTGTTGATGGAGTGAACGAGAGGGCAACAAGAATGGACTTTGACTCTGGGCTGGTGGCGCAGTCTGGAGTGGTACCTGGGGCTCAGGCTGGTGTAGCCAGTCAGCAGAGCTCTTCGATATTTCTTGGTCATTCCAGATCAGTTACCGCTCAACAGACCTTGACAACTCGTGCTTCTTGGTGTTGTCGGCTGGGAAACGTCTTTCTTTTCAATGGTCAGGCACATTCATTTTATTTAGATCTGGTAATGAATTAGAAATTTCAATCATTAGTTCTTCGAAAATTAACAATAATTAGTCGTTAATTTTGATTAAAACTGACAGAGGTTATTGTGCAAGAAATATGCATGCTTCTGCTTGTATGAACTTTGTACGTTCTTTAGCTAAGAACTGTCACAAATGAACTGATAGAAGTAGTACCTGGTGAGTAAGTAAGTAAGAGAGCATAAATTTATACAGTGTACAACGTTAAAAAAACTCCAATGCAATAGGTTTGTACTACACTGTGTCTCAAAAAAAACCGGACCCCTGCTACCTTTTGCAATAACTCCAACAGTCCTGGTTCAATAGCAATAGATTTTGACAAAAATAATCGTTAGAGAATCAGCACTTAATAGCA
>Ga0209671_1009395_pt1 | contig 10252 bp, 6 predicted proteins | sample WorMetHERISLAND2_2_FD_187401 | JGI IMG/M metagenome (GOLD analysis project Ga0209671, IMG submission 187401) | Marine gutless worms symbiont microbial communities from Max Planck institute for Marine Microbiology, Germany - Olavius geniculatus... | ecosystem: Host-associated > Annelida >... | reverse complement strand
ACCAAATTTATTCAAAAACAATATATTTTTAAGTCTGTGTTACAAAGAAACAGATATGGCTTGAGATGGACTCTGATATAATACTGAATAAGCCTGATTTAAATACGTGACAGCGTCGTGGCATGGTCTTATGACTACCAGGAACATAAGTTCTACCATGTACCTAATAATGTGCCTACCCGATCTACCTCTAGCAATTTTCCAGTGCTAACAGCAAGATCGCCGATCTACCGCTAGAATTATTGGTCTGCTAATGTGGTGCACCCACCACTTGCATTTCCGTAGACATTGTAACAGACATTGTTATGGAGCTACACTGTTATCATGTTTTTGTAGATGTGCCATTCCTATCCAGATATTCGTATATAAACCATCGACATTGAGCAACAAAATAACATGGTAAAATAGAAATTTGCAACAGAAATAAAAATGCATAAATGTGTTGTGACATGCATTGCAAAAATGTGTTGTAGCAGATATTGTTGTGGAACGGCACTGTCGTCATGGACAACGGTTACGAGATGTGTGAGTATGTCGACGAGACGGACGAACCATTCATTGGCGGAGTTGATTTCATAGTGGACGATGATATAGTCAGTGAAGTTCCAGCTATTGTTGACAATGACGAGGTCAAAGCCGTCAGTGTCAGCGGACTGCTAACACCTTTAGCAAAGCGGCGCGGACGACCACCAAAGAACGAAAGTGATAAAGTTTTGGTTCGTATTTGACTTTTTTTGACCATTTTTATGATGCTGAGTGCATTTACGATGCGGCCAAAAACCTGGAATACTGAGGGAATTTTCTGAACCTGGAAAACTCGAGAAATTCTACAGTGCAACGTCAGGAAAATTTTATAGAAACAAAATAGTGTTGCCAGATGCAGTTTCCTGGGTGCAAAAATGCTTGCAGTGCTCTTGCTTTATATGGTAAATAAGGTTTGTTTAAGGTTTCTTGTTTATATCTCTTCTGACTAGGCTGTTGCTAAGCAAAATCTTTTTCCATAGCAACCGTTGCTATGTGAAAAATGCACCGTTGGATTCATTGTACTTAATTATGTACGAATACATCATCATGGCCATGATATTTGTCACATTTAGACCCTTATCATCTTTGTTACAGGCAAAACAGGGCTGTTCCTAATCACTTTTGGTTTCCATAGCAACAGAATGTCACCAAGGGCCGGACGACGGATGAACCGTTTATTGGGGGAGTTGATTTCATAGCGGACGATGATGTAGTCAGTGAGGTTCCAGCTATCGTTGACGATGACGAGGTCAAAGCCGTCAACGTCAGCGGACTGCTAACGGAAAAATTTGCATCTTGTCATTTTGTGCAAGCTAGCTGAAAATGCAAAGAAAAATCAATTTTGGCCTAAATGTCGAGCATACTGTTGATGAAACTGCGTGGTCAGTGGCAGTGTTAAATTTTATTAAAATTTTATTTTATCAAAATTTAAACAGAAGGCAGTGACCCCAAGATGTCCCCAAGTCTTAGATTGGTCAGCATGGTCTGCCCTTGATTTGTGCCAATTTTGATAAAAGTATGACAATTTGCAGTATCCTTTTGCAGAGAAGCCCAACTTGTATTCTTAAGCAGAAACATTACCTCTGGCTTAGACACTTAGCAAGAGTTCTGATATGTTATTAAACTGTGCTGTTAGTGCTGTATTTTGCACACTCTTGAACTGTTTGATTGTTTGGAATTATCTGTGTAGTTATCCTCAATTACTGCATATCTTAAATAATTTTACTTCAGCCAAAAACATTTCATTGTAGCTTTTTTCAGATTAGTTTGCCACGGCAGCGTGGTGATAAATAATAGTATTTTTTGCAAAGTGTATGTGTATATTATATTGGCTTATTTTTACCTTTTACTTTCTTGGTTTTGTTTGTATATTCCACTGAAGAAAAAGCCACAGCCAAAGGGTGCGATTCGGGTAAGTTTTTTGATTATCTAACTGTCATATAACTTCAGTGTGTGAATAATTAAAAGCAGATGTTACTGGGTGTCGAAATCAGCTGCTTGCTTCCATATTTATTGCATTGCTTATTGCACAAAAACATACATCGAACGAAGTTTAGAGCTTTATATATAATAATGATGATAATAATACCGATGTCTATGTTTATGGTGCTGTTGTCAAAGCTCCACCATTACGAGAGTTCACTTGGTTCATTTGACTGAATGTAGCACAGCAACAGGAGGCTGCCAATCTTTGGACCAAGACAATCAGCTTGAGCCAATAGATCCACTGATAGGCAGCTATAGTGACTACGTTCACTATTGCCATTTATTATTACTCAGCTGGATTTAATTTCAACAATTTAGAAGTGCTTTTGTCAACTTTTTTTGCATTTTTCTCATTTTTATTGGTCTTGTCCTCAATGTTTTTACACTACATTGAAATCTGTTTTTGACAGTAGTTAGTAATTTTGTTTATGTTTGTAGTTGCATTGGCAAGAAATACTGTGGCTTTGTAATTATTGTTGCATATTTGTGTAGTTGTCTGATATAATTTCAGATATCTTTGACACCAAAAGCCAAAGGACCACGAGGTCGACCACCAGCAGTGCGTAACAGTCTGCCGGTAAGTTGCAAGAGTCGTAATGCTGTAAGTTTATTAATGTTTGTCATTTACATACTTAATTTTGACAGTTAGATGGCTAAAACCCAGTTTTCACATGTTTTTATGCACGTTTGTGTCACTTTGTTCTACAAGTTTGACAAACTGCAAACTTGCATAGTACCAAACAGATCACTTGGTACATTAAGAGAGTGAATATGGCATACCAGTAATGCAGCTTATGCAGATTGTAACAGTTACCAACTGTGTTTAAACAGCAATCTAGTGATGAAGTTATTGTGACATTAAAGTCTATTTTTGTACAGTAGCTGTCTTATCATGGGTGGCACCATAGATAAGAAACCATAGATAATGGTCTCAGCGAAAACTCTGATGCCCAAAAAGTGCCACGCCCACTCCGCATATGCACGGTAAATATTTAATATATCTCAACTTATAAGCATCCTTAGTTTGGTTTGTGCAACAAAAAGTTCTAAGGTTACAGCTACATTATCCAACAGTTCATGATATGTTATTTAAAAATAACATAGCCAAACAATCTGGTTTGTTAGCAGACGATAATGACGTTCATGACGTTATTGTCATGACGTTATTACTAGATATCATATAAGCTGCGTTTTTGATGGCCTACCTAACAATAACGCGTTAGGCATACCTGCTGATGGCATGGTAGACGAAAAATTGGAAAAAAAGTTTCGTTTTGTTGTATTGAGGCAATATTCTAGTAAATTTGTTTTTTCGTGCTCTGACTTTGGCACGAAATTAGCGTATTTATAATATACTTATCTATGAGCTAACACTAACACGTTAGGCATCAAAAACGCAGCCATAGGTCGGTGGATCATACCCACTAAAATATGCACGATGATTATTTAATGAAACTGGCTTCAACTCATTGCATTACACGAATGGTGAGTAAACAGTCTACTTATTTATGTCTATGGGTGGCACCTTGGTCTGAGTTCAAGAAAATATAGTAAAGTTATTCGTAAGTAGAGAAGTTTTATGTACTTACTTTACTTAACAAATAGCTGGCAGATGTCACATTGTTGCTGTAAATACTTTCTCTGTGATGTTATGAAACTTTGATTGGATATGCTGTGATGTATCTGATGATGTGCCGAATTTATTGCAGGCTTCAGAACCAACAATTTCGCCATTCCCAATGTTACAGACTGAGGTATTATGACTGCATTTTAATTACTACTGCCGTACACATGCGCTTATCAGTAGGGCCCACAGTTTTCCACGGAAAATTTTGCAAAATTCCGCCGGCCAGTTAGCAGAATACCGTGGCTCTCCGCTGCAAAATTGTCCAATTTCCACAGCTTACGTTTGTGCGTAAACTAAGCTCTATTCTGTTAAAAAATTCACTTTTTGGAGGCTGACATGGTGCTCAGTTATGCTAGCAACATACAAAAAATTATCACTTTTATTTTAAAAAGTGCAATTTGTCAATTAGTCGCATTGTGTTTATTTACGATTGTGCCGTATTACAATAGTAATTGTTAGTAGGTACGCAGTTTTAGTCAGTTTAGTTTGATTTTTCTCAGTGATATTGTTAGTTTGAAGCTGACGATTGTACTAATCATCGGCCATTTCTCAACTACTGCAAAATTTTGCGAAATTTTGCCACAACATCAAAATTTTGCGGAAAATGACAAATTCCACGGCTCGGCTCATAATTCCATGGTCTGCGGAAAACTGTGGGCCATACTTATCAGAGGCATTACCAATAGGGGGAAAGACTGGGTTGCAGTGATCCCAAGAATCCAAGATTGGCATAACACCACCAAAAACTGAATTGAATCGGACTTGTTTTTTTACCATATCACCCACCTTTAAAACATATTTAACAACTGTTTGCATTGCACATAAATGACTACAGGTGTTGTTGGGAAATGTGCTTTTAGAACCTAAATGTGCTACACAGACCCTTTAGCTGGATCTTGGCAGGGGGAAGGGAAAGAAAGGTGGGAAAAGAGGGGCCTCCCCAAGACATAGAATAGGTTACATCTATGGTGCTTAATACTTATTTGCTGTAGAAGATTCATCATCTGGTTAATTACTGGATGATATAGTAGTAATTATTGATTAGAAGAACTCGGAAGAGTAAATAAATATATTCTTCATAGCATGTTGTTTTTCATATGTGGACATTATTGCGCACTGCGTTATATCTCAGTGTAACTTACATGATGCTGTACGTGTAGGTGTCAGTAAAAAAGAAGCGAGGACGACCGCGGATTAATCCTGAGAAGATAAAGGTAATACACATGTACACATTGTGAAATTCAGGCACCTGGTTTTAATCTCTTAATTTTGCTAGCATGAAATATATTTCGATTATTTTTGCGACACGCACAACCAGAACAATGGAGAAACTCATATTATTGGAAAAAATATTTGCCACACATTACCTTAAACATTTAGGTAGTATTAGTTGACTTTAATTTATCTAAAGTTGTTAGAAAATTACATTATCACAAGTATTCTAACCTGTGCACAGTCGTGGAGTAGAAATTTTTACTTAATTTCGTTGACACAATTTGTAATTAGATGCAACAGTGCAACATGTACATCATCAGAAAAGTATTTTTATTTGTTAAAGGTACAGTTCAATGCTTTTTTAAAATTTATGCTCTTGGTGCATTTTGCTGTGCAGGTTAACCAATACTGTTCTACAGGGTGGTCCAAAAAATGGCACAAAGTTAATGACACCATAATTTTGCAACCGTGTCACAGAGTCATGGTGGTTTTCAGCAAAATGTTCCGAAAGAAATGGTTTTCGTGGTTGGCCAGTTTAATGGTGTCATTTGTATTTGCCCCTGATTGACCCCTGTGGCCATGGCAACGAAATTTAGGACAAAATGGGTCATAACTCGGCCCCCTTAAAAGACAATTGCGCGCTGTTTGCACCTACCCCCCCTATTTTTGGCCCCGGGCTATCCGATGGTGTCATTTAAATTTCTCCCTTGTTGACCCTCGTTGCCATGGCAACGAATTTTGGGACAAAATTGACTATAACAAACATCACCACTACACAGTGTCAGAAGAACTTTGCTGACTGTGTAATGGTAAAGTTTGAATTTTTAAATTGTGATTTGTGCTGTTTTATATCGGCAACCACGATGTCACCCTTACACTGTATATAAACTGAACAGTTTTTTTACATAAATGTAATATAATTTTTATTAATAACTAATACAAAACTTTGTTGGTCTGCTGGTTCAGGTACCTGGTGTGAGTAAGCCTCGAGGACGTCCACGCAAAATACCACTTGTAAGCTGTCTTCACTTATTTGTAGCCAGTCTTTATATGTAACTAAATACAAGGGTCATTCCATAAATAAGCTTACAAAATGGCACCATTCCATTAATTCTTAAAGTAGGAAAAATTTGAAATATACGTTTTGTGGGGAATTTAATTCTTAGTATCATACGTGAGTTTTGTTATGACGACGTCACTGTGACATCATTTATAAACATTAATTAAGGTGATGTTGCCACCGAAATTGTCCCATAACACACAGAATACTATTTTCTTTGTTTTGTGGGCAAAAGGCTTAATGCAAATTGGATTCACTCTGAAATGCATCCAGTATATGGCCACAAGTGTTTTACAACGCGAACAGCACTTTTGATGTAAGAAAATGGTAGGTGGGCAGAAATTTTCATAAAATGCGAAGGTGCAGTCAGTCGTTCATCAGTGGCTGGGACAGCAGCCAGCATCGTTCTTTGCATCAGGCATTAAAAGATTGTTGACAGATGGGGCAAATGTTTGAACAAACTCAGATAATATGTTGGAAAACAAAAGCACTAATGTTTAGCGTTTAAAGTGATGACATTAACTTATTAAGTACTTAATTAGTTTATTTGGTTTTTCTTTTCTGTGCTATTTGTTACTTGTGAGTTCAGTACATTACTGGTGGAGAAAATAATATACAAATACACTGTGTTCTATTAGAAGATGATGTCACAATATTGACGTCACTCATTATCGACAAAGAAAATTCCACATATGTTCGGAATTAAATTCTCTACAATATGTATATTTTTTCTATTTTAAGAATTAATAGAATGGCATCATTTTGTAAACTTATTTATGGAACAACCCTCGTATATGTATATATTCATGTTTCTCTACTGCTTTTGGGTGATAGGGGAGGCATGCCATTCAGTCTTCAAAATGTCTTGCTTCAAGAGTTAGTTTTTTAACACTTATTGTCAGGGTCAAGATGGGCAATAAATTTTATTCATTATTTTTTTCCTATTTATCACTGAAGCTGTGCTGATATTCTCCGAATGGTTTTGTGACAGCATTCCAGGCATGTGCACTGCACAGTTCTCTACTTCTGTCTGGAAGCTAATTTGTGTATCTATAATTGAAGAAAGCCTATGCTACTTTACCTTATTTTACTTTGCCTTCGGAGTGCAGTGCTGGGGTCGTATCAGCTTGGCCTAATGTACAGCCCCGATGATGTGGCCTGCTGAACATCATATTTTGTTCCAAGGAGGCTCGCATATCCGCACAAGTTGTTATGTTAGTAGATATATCAATATCATGCAGTAAAAAAATTTTGGGGTTGAAATTTGAAATGTCTGTGTTAATAAGCAGTTGGGTGCAGTAGCATCTGCTCAAGCTATAGAAAGAACTGTCGTATACAGTTTTGACGAGAGCCATAGTGAAGCTCAGAAAACATTTTCATGGGGTCTTATATGGTGTGGTGTCTGCGTAGTGGGCTGGAATACTGAATACGTTCATTCATTCAAGAAATAGTCAGATTTGTTGAAAAATCGTTGCAAAATAACTGATGACTGACATAGGCTTAATTCATATAATCAATTCTGCTGTCAACAGGGTTCGCACTTCACAGGGTCCTTGAGAAGTCCTTGAATTTTGAAAACAAAACAATTTCAGGCCCTTGACGGTCCTTGAAGAGTGTTTGAATTTGAGTGGTCCATATTTTGCATTTTTTGCATCTTAAAATTTTGAAGAAAGCATTCTTGTAAAATGTGGCATTTTACCACTACTTGGTTATAGTTCACTTGCTTACTTAACAAAACTTCCCACAGTGTATTACATATTTTAAATTTTGATATATCGTGAGTGTGATATGTCTTTTTTATCAATACTTTTGCCACTTGAAAACTGCAATTTTAGGTCCTTGAAAATCCTTGAAAAGTCCTTAGATTTTGTCCTTTCAGTTTACTATGAACTCTATGTCAAGCATATACTTAATATATTTTTGAGTGACAGCAGGGCACCCCAAACATTGCGGGGCCTGAGAAGGTGTTTCTTTTTCCCCCCTCTTGACGGGCCTGGTTGTATGTAGTATACATGTTGTTGCTAGGAAGGTGAAAAGGCGTGGCAGAAAGAGTGTACAAAGTTGCGGCGAGTCATCAAGAAAAAGGTGAATGACAGTTTGTCCCACCCACGTGGTGGAGTTTTTGTTTTGTATAGCATGTCGCTCTAATTTTTTTGCAACATATGGCTTTAGACAAATGTGTTTTGGTTGATTGATTTAATTTTTATTTATTTATTTATTTACTAACTGATATAGTTGGTCGTTGCATTGCTGATAATGAATTACAATTATTAATGCTTTCTCAGTTACAGAAGTTGATTTTGAAAATGAATATTGTTAGTTTTACAGTATGATGAGTTTGCAGCTTACTTTGTCTTAACTAATGGTATGAGGTATATCACTGTCTTTCTGTTTGTTTACTTTTTGCCATTCTGCTTGAAAATACTGCAAGAAAATGTGAATTATTCAGGATAAGTCAGGTATTATTACTGTGTGCATACTGGACTAGTCTGCTCAAGATGTTGGCTGCTGATAGAGATGGAATCTGTTCTTTACTATGTCTCATATATGACAGAGCCATCTATTTTTATGATTACCAGCAAATGTGGAACAATCTTTTTGTAATTTTTTTATTTTTGCATTCACAGGTGAACTGCTGAAGAAACTAGAATACATTCAACCACCTAGCCTTAAATTGGTTTTTTGCACTACCTCGTGAACTTTTGATATTAAATTGTACAGCTTTTCTTAGTCGTCAGAATATTGTGTAGGATTGAGTATGGTAACTTTGGTCTAGGATAGTAAAAAGAATCAGAAGAACATCTGGCACAGAGAGCTAGGTCCATTGCAAGGGAGCTCGTTTTCTTTTGGCTCTGAGCTGGCGGAGGTTAAACCCAGTTAAGCTAGCATACAACCCAAGTTGGCCGGATGATCGGCTCTATTAACAGCCAGCGCCTTTAACCGACTGGGCCAGTATACCAACAGTTCTGGCCACAGGGCCTACTGTTACGCAGAACTCATCATTTTTTCTCTAGCGATGACTGTGACCACCACCAGTACTCATTTTGCCTTCCAACGGAGGGATGGCCAGGCTGAGTTGCCCTAGGTGGTTTGGTTGAATATGAAGACGGTACACCTGCAAATGTGTCACCCATCCAAGTACTAACCTGGCTGAGCATCGAGTCGCTTCGTTGACACGTCCAACAATGTTACCACTACACCAAGTCGCCGCACGATAGGATAGTAGTCCAGGAGGTATTTGCTACTTATTTACATTACGTAGATTGTTTTCATGTTGCTGCCTCTTTCGAAGTGTCGCCGTTGTTGAAAGCAATGGACTGTGATAAGTGTGTGTCGTTGATTGACAGGATGAGTTGATAGACAGGATGAGGAGAAAGCTAAAGGAGCTTGGTGCTACCGTTGATGAGCCTCCACCTACCAAGGATGATGTATGATAATTTAAAATTTTTGATTAGTTTTTTCCCTGCCCTCCAATAGACAGCATTTTGAAATTACGCTGTAATGACTGTCTGGAGGATAACAGGGAGGATTATTAGAACTACCATTATTGTTAATTACATATGCATGTGTTTAATGGAGTTCTTACGATTTTAGGTTTAGCTCGTGTTTTGTGTTTCTGTAAAGGTTAAACTTTCTGTTTCTTTCTTATAAAGGTTAAACTTGCTGTTGCGTTATTCTGTGTTCATGTGCAGTCTGCCTGGAACGGTCGTCCCCGAAACAGTGCTATAACATCGTAAAAATTGCCTAGTGAACAGTGACAGATAATCATTGTTAGTTATTTGAGTTTTCTGCTCAGAATAGTGCGGCAGTTAAAGAAATGACTATAATCCAATCATGATGGTCAGGCAAACATCCAGTTTACAGAAAGAATTCGCACGGCTGTTGCTTCAGCAGTTGTTGTTTGTTTTTGGAATATCTTACCCAGCTGGGAGTTACTCCGGAAAAGTTGGACAGAAATGGACAGTTAAACAAAAGAATGAAGAGATAATTTTAACTTATCTGGCAAAATGCCGCTGGCATTGCAGTGTAAATGTTGGAGGATGTGCCTTGGAGACAGTTTCATGGCTGAGTTGTATTCGATTGTAGCTGCTGGGTCTCTGTCTGTATGTTTTGTGCTTAATTTTTTTTGTATTTTGTCTGTTCATCATCATCATCGACAACCGTGGGCTCAATGCCCGTTGGTGTCTGACGCCATTCTTACTATCGCTGCCCACAGCTGCCTATCTAGGGCAGCGTGGCTTAACTCCTGCAGGGTTGTCCCACACCACTGCTCAATGTCATCTGACCATTCTCGGTGAGGCCGTCCTCTTTTGTTTAAACCATCCATCATTCCGAACACC
>Ga0209671_1009392_pt1 | contig 10254 bp, 4 predicted proteins | sample WorMetHERISLAND2_2_FD_187401 | JGI IMG/M metagenome (GOLD analysis project Ga0209671, IMG submission 187401) | Marine gutless worms symbiont microbial communities from Max Planck institute for Marine Microbiology, Germany - Olavius geniculatus... | ecosystem: Host-associated > Annelida >... | reverse complement strand
GCGAGGCAGCATCACAACTGCTGCGAAGGAACAACGAATTGACGTTTGTGACTTCGAGGATGACGACATTATAGGCCTACCAGCAGAACCCGACGACGTGACCGCATATCTATAAACCCGATTTGATGGACTCAATCGCGATATCCTCTCGTGCTGGGAAGAACATGCTGCTCAGTTTCCGAAACTCGCCAGACTTTTTCGTCAGGTGTTCGCAGTACCTGCCTCTAGCGCGCTGTACGTAGCAGATATCGCGCTGGCTGTAAATGCAATCAACGATAAACAGTTAATCGACAGGTAGGCCTACACGTCGACCGCAATATGCATGCTTCTTGCACAACGTTTACATGCTGATCGCTTGCTGCTTTATTTTAGAACTTTTTGTTATCAGCTGCATCATGTGTACTTAACGTGTGCTTCTTTGCTGCTTTTGACTTAATAAACGATGATGGTAGTAGTGGTAAATATAATGTGAGTGATGCTACTGTGTAGACGATGGTTGATCTGACGAGCGAAAGGTGGCCTATGAACAACGACTATATGCGTGAAGACGCCAAGGCTTGTAGGCAGGAATCCGGCGTAGATGATACTACAGAAGATGAACGGCCATTCGCTCGGCTCGAACTTCCCTCAACGCTCAACGACAGCGCCATGCACAACCACTCAGATCTACAGTCTCATATCGACGCCAATTACACTTTTCTTTATCATAGTAAGTTATGTGGATGTTTGAAATAGAATAACGGTTGCAGATGAATATAGACATGCTGTTTATCATAACAAGCACTGGTGACGGGCGTTTAAGATTTATCAACATCGATGACCATGAACGACCTTGAACCCCAAAATAAGGGATTTTAGTGAATTTATCGCAATTATTGGCTGCAGCGCACATTTCAACAGTGAATTGCGACAAAACGGCTGAAGACAGATTAAGACATTTTGCGCATAAAATTTTTAGAACTAAACGCAGATTTTAGCAGTCTAGGTCTCGACCCCCTAGGTTCAAGGAGGCTTACGCAGGCAAGCGTCAGCGTCAAAGACGGCTACTCCTTAAAAGTGGTTCTTTTATCACTATTGGCTTGTTTAGCGTAAAAAACAGTTACAGGTAGGCACAAACATACTGCTTATCATAACAAACACTGTGACGGTTTTTTAATAGTGTCAACATCGATGACCCTGAATGACCTTAAACTTTTAAAATAGCGGGTTTTAGTGTTTTTTGCAATTTTTGACTAAGGCGCACATTTCAAGTGTAAATTGTGCTGAAATGGCTTGAGATAGGCTTAGACCTAGACAACCGCCGTACGAAATTTTTAGCGGAGATCATACATGTTTAATTATCTGAGTTTAGACTTTTTAAGTTTAAAGCGTCTTCAGTACGGAGGTTTCAGATTTGAATAATTGTTCAAGACGCATCTTTAAAAAGGGGATGTATCAGTTTGGACTGCGATTGGCTGTGACGTCATATAGACGTCGTCACCATGGTGACGCATCATCAGCATCATTATAGACGCTGTAGCGTCTTGCAACGCTGTGCTACGCTACAGCGCTGTGTATCGAGGCCGCAAACCGAGATGAGGCCCGAAGGGCCGAAAATGGAGGCCGCAGGCCGATAGTATGGCAAAGATCAAGCGGACAAGGAGCGTGGCGATCTATCCGCTTGTTATTATTTAATTGCGCGCTGTACTCTTGCTGCCCAGATGGTAGAACTGCTGCTGTCGCGCGTCACGTGAGCTTTTCTCAAATTGCTTGCTTTGCATCTACATGTAGTTTAAAGACGTACGTTACTTTGGGTTTGCAGGTGGTTGTTTTGTTGTGTTTTATTTTATCTTATCCCTTCAATTCTAGAAACTCCAGCAATTGCTTTAGCTTTCGGTATTTTGGCACGCTTATTGATGAAATACCGTCTTACTCTGTTGTATGGGAGCGTCCTAATTGACTGGCAATGTGTAGAATCAGGTGAGATGTTGAGTCTATGAGAGTGCAGGTGTTGTGTGAGTGCAGGCAGCCGGCGGGCCAGTGAGATGGACGCTGAGAGCGGCATTGAGACCGGTGACAGTGACTCGACTTCGGCCTCAGTGACGTCATCAGACTACGCACCTGTTGCTGCTGCAGCCGGTCTGCCCATGACGTCACCACGGCGCGATAACGCTGTCGTGACGTCAGATGACCTGGGCGAGTTCATCCGACTGATGATGGTGCAGCCGCCGCCGTCGCTCGTCTGTCACAATGACTCTGACGTTGCTATCGTACCTCCGCCGACTGACTTCACCGTGGTCGACCTGCCGGCGCCACCCGCCCCCGCCGACTACACTGGCGGCTACAGTGTACTGCCGCCACTGCTCGAGGTTCCCGAGGACGAGTCGATGTCCAGGTACGACTTGGACCAGACAGACCGCCCACCGCCACCCCCGCTGCCGTCGCCGCGAATCATCGAACAACCGAGGCCCAGAATGCGAATTCCACGCAACGCCGCCAACGCTCCTACGCAAAACGTAGTTGAAGTGCGACGTGATAAAATTGTTTCTAACCGCGCACAAGTTTCGGCGGATGGTGTCGCGGTCGTCAAAAGTTTGTATCAACCGGTGCCCGCGAAGCGGAACATTAATACATTGGTGGCGGCTAACAGCGTAGATGATGCTCACGCCGGTGTCGACGTGGCAGCTTCACGGATGTTGGCAGAAAACACGACGACGACGACGATGACAACGCCGTCCGTGAGTCCAACCGACAGCAAGCCGACGCGCAGCATGTTCAGCATTCCTCATCTGGCGCGCCGACGCTTCATTCCAACCAGTGCAGACAGCGGCGCCGACTTGCGGCAGAAGAAAACGCTCAACATCTGGAAGCGGTTCATGAAGCGCGACCAGGAGTCAGCGGGCGGCATGACGTCGTCGACTGGCTTCACGTGGACACTGCTGCCGCACCACCGCAAGTCGATGAGTCTGCAGTCGCAATCGCTCGCTGAGTCGACGGCGACGTTTCGCCGATGTTCACCCGACGTCTCGCCGACGCAGACGAAGCTCGCGACGCTAGCTGCTGTTAGAGCACGCGAGTTGCACATCTCCGCGCCCTTCGACTTCCGCGACTTGTCTACAACGACGACGACGACGACAACGACGATGTCCAACGTCGAGCAGCGACTGGAGCATCAGCCTACCACCGTGAGTGACGTTGGCGAACAACCGACGCAGACCGAGCGTCGGGATACCAAAACGCCGGGGCAACGTTCACTGCCGGGACACATCTCACTGCCGTTCGACTTCCGTAGCCTCAAACCTGTCGTCGGGCACAGGGCGAAACAACAGCGCGCATCGTCGTCCGACAGCGGTGGGGTTGAACAACACGTGACTTCCACGACGCATGGCAGAGAAGTTAATAACCGTCACTCAGCCGGACATAATATTTCACTTCCGTTTGACTTCCGCAGTCTGACGAGCGTCGTTGGTCAGCGACGCGAACATAGTGCGGCAACTGACGGTGTTAAACAACCGACTTCGACTGATTTCAACGAGGACGCCGTGCGCTTAGCTGCTAAACAGAGAATAAACGCCAGTGAATTGAACGCGTCCTCGGCGTCTGACGAAGACGTGATGACGTCTGAGAGATCAGCTAGAACAACAACGCACAACTACCGCGACGAACGCGGCCGTCTGCTGAACACGGCCATCGATCCACGCCTTGACCAACGTCTCGATTCACGTCTTGACCCACGACTTGACCCACGCTTTAACCCGCTCATTGATACTAAATCGTCGTCGCTGGCGTGCATTAGCGACGACAAACAAAAGCAACAGACTTTACCGAAGAACTCGCACCGACACGCGACGTCAAGTGCGGCTGCAGGTGCGTTGAATCATTCCAATCACTCGCTGACTGCTGGAAGGCGGATATCCGCACTGATGCACATCAGCGCCACGCTGCCGCGCATCTATTGGGGGCGCGCTCAGACGTTCAACGGCGAGGATCAGTCATCCAGCCAGCTTTCGTCTGACCAGGCGTCCGCGCAGGGCATTGAGGCTGAGTTATGCGAGGACGAGGACCTGAGCGAAGTGACGCGAAACGAGTACCTGCAGAATGGCTCGTCGTCGTCAGCGCGGCCCTCCCCGGCTGCCGACATCAGCCAGCGACTGCGCCGCTCATTGTCCGAGCAGCCGACGCCAGGAGCCGCGGCGCCGGCGTCGCCGCTGTCTGATCTGCTCGACCTGACTTTGACACTGGACAGCGACTACGACGAACCTCGATCACCCGCGACGTCGTCGGAGTGTTTCGACACATTCCGCGGTGCGCTGAAGCCGGTCCGATGGTCCGACGACCCTCCCAGTAACGCAGGCAAACTGCGCGCTCAAAGCTTCGCCGAGTTCACCGCTCTACGTCGTCAGCTCCCCGCCTACTTGGACGTGCAGCCGCCGGTGTCCTCATTTAACGGTCTCAGCACCGCCAGACCTCTGTCAGCCCCAGTCGCCGCACCGCGCTCTGCTTATAGTCTCACGAGAACTAACAGAGAACGATCGGCCGAGCGACCGCTCAAGGTAAAGCTTCAGGAAAAGTTACTAAAGCGAAATTAGAGTCCGTTGTCACTCAAATTAGCCAATATAGGCCTAGTTAATATTGTATGCATGTATATTAATATTGTATGTATTGTATGCATAGATACTGTTAATGACAGAGCCGCAGGTCAGATTTTTTTGCGCGTAATGAACTTGATATTGATAACGACTTCGGGTCCCGAAAAATTTTGAGCATGAAAAGTGTTTTGGTGCTGCAGCTGAGCCGAATCAGCTTTTACGATTATTTGTGTTGTAACGTTGTTGAGGCGAAAAGTCGTACATTCCCTTTGCGTCTGTTACGGGTTTTGTCAGTCTGCTTGTCTGACTATCCGTCTGTCTCGCTGTCTGTCACATTTGGGCTTCTTACTCGAAAACAAAAAAGCGAAGGAAAACCCAAATTGACGTGAACACTTTCCAGAACAGGGGTAACCGGTGTGCCAATGTTCAGGTCAAAAGTCGAGGTTGGGGTTAGTGCAGCACAGCTCTAAGCAATCTGCCGCATAATATGTTGTTCTGGGCTGGCATGTTTTTCTCGTTTATGCAGATTTAGGCTCGGACTACGTTATTTCGCTATTGTGCGCACGCGCCGTACAGGTAGTTGCGGACTTTTGTTGTCGATTTCCTGTACGACAAGTTGTGCAACAAATCCACAAAAAATCGTGGAGTTCGAGCTTTAATCCGGTTTGTATGCACGTGTTTGTGGACGCAGCCGGCCAAGCCGCGGTTTCTGTCAGTTGACAGTTACGTCACTTCAACGCAGAGTGACGTCATTTCTCTACACTCGGCGCCCGGCGACGTGCTGCGGAGCCCCGCCAGTGATGTCAACACTCACGTCATGCACGGACCGGAAGCAGAAATGAATGATGCTTCGATGACGTCAGCATATCGCATATCATCGGACAGTTCTCGCAGCGATGACGTGTTCGTTGCTGAAGAGATCGACGTCAGCAATTGTGTGGATGCTCTGCTACCTGCACCGCTAGACGAGTCTCCGACGACTGTCGGTGAGATGTTATTTTTGTCATTATGAAAAGAAACACTATACTGCAGCCCAGCCACTTTTATCTCGGTTTCCACTTTTTATAGGACACTACATGTAGTATTTACTAGACATTAAACCTTGATGAACGGCCTGTAAACTTCGTTTAATTTCTAAAGTTTCTTTTGGTACGCCGCAGCATCGCTTGGAATAACTTTGGCGATAGAGGACATTTAGCACAAGAAAAGCTCTGCTATCGCAATGGGGAACGCGCAACAGCAGTGCATATTTGAAAGCCCAGTGAAACAAGATCTAAGTCAGTCGCCAGAGAGCGCCGGACGACCGGCGGCTAAATTATTTATAGTGTTTTACTCGTACTCATCAGAGGGAGCGACCTGTCGCGTTCAGCCAACGCCGTATCGGCTGAAAATCGCAAATTTTTCTCACACCCTCTCATTTAGCGCCTTCGTTCGCGGTGACCCCTTTCGAATTTATGGAAAAGCTTCACGGTTCCTGAAATAGAGTCTTCCAGGCAGCCGACGGTAAAGAGTTGGCGATCCTAGCTTGTACCGTTTTTGGCTGATCCACCCGTGTGACAGATGAACAGACAGACGGACGGACGGTCAGAATTGCGATGGCTAAGACGCGCTATACAGCAGTACGTATAGCTGCTGTTACGCGTAAAAACTGGCATACATTACAGGTAATCTACTTAAGTTCTGTGAAAGACAATGTTTTGCGTGGTTGTGTGTGAAAAGGTGAACAAGTGCGTGCCGTGATCGAGTCGGTAGCAAACAAGACGTACGGCAAGTGCGCGTGCGCCGAAGCGATGAGCGACATAGACGCTCTAACGACGGCACTGCAACGACTGCAGCTGGACTCGACGTCCAACTCGACGCTGTTGTTTGATGACGTCAACTGTCGTGATGCTGACGAAAACGGAGGTGGGCTGCCGACACGCGTGCGTCAGCTGGTCGCTGATGCTAAGCACCTGGTGGGTGGCACGCTGTCGTCGTCGGTGGACCGTGAGACTCGCGTGGGCGTCCTGGTAGACACGACGATGCACACGCTGACCGGCGTGTTCAGACACTGCTGCCGCTGCCTGATCACCACCGCGAGCTCGTCGTCACAGTCCGCCGGTGTGGCAGACAAGCTGCTGGACGCTGCGTGGTCGCTACGGACGACCGTGGCGGCGGCCGGCGCGGTGCTCGAGGCAGACGCCGCGGAGACACCACCGGGCCCCGCCCTCGACCGAGCCAAGACCGCGCTACTCGCGACCGCCGAGTCGCTCGCCAAGTCGCTCAAGCTCCTTGTGCACGAAGTCAAAAACGTCTGACAGCATTCCCAAGATGTGATGACGATTTTCACCATTACCGTTGCCGCCAGAACTCGGAGGTTGAGGGCAAAGTTTTTTGGGAGGGAGGAAAAAGTCCCCAACGGAGTTGAAAAGTTGAAGGACTGAAACATATCTCACTGATGTGTTATCACATTTCTGAAAGCATAGAAACTGTGTCAGAATGTTAGCAACAACACAATAAGCATCCGTGTTTTAAAGACAATCATAGTCTACTATACCCAACCCCGGTTGAAAAATTCTAAACTGATTAGATTTACTCTAAACTTCTGATCGGATTTGGGGTGAATGGGCAGAGCAACTGCTCTCCCCGTGGCAACGATAATGTTCTTCACTTCGTCAGTGGCGTCTTGGCAGCTGTACTTAGCCCAAAATTTTGGGCTGTCGGAAAAGTGTTGGAATATCTTCTTGTCAGAACATTTTCGTCATAAATGGACACTTTGGGGCTGGAAACATCATTTTGAAAAAAATTAGGGGCAAAATTAAAATTTTGAACACCCATAATTTCTTCTGTCAAAAATTTGCAGCTGTCTATGGGAATTCCGTTAGAAATTTGCAGTGTCGGTTCTAAAATGATAACTTTTTACCCATTTTACTTTTTTAACCAACGACGCCGCTGATACTTCTGTGTCTAGGCTCGTTGGTCTATGTTGACTGTATAGATGTCGATCGCTAGGTATTGCTTATTGTTTCTCTATGGTAATACTGTAGTAGGGCCTAACTGTTCTTTGGCGCAAAGCATGCACGTTTCATTTACTTACTATGACGTCGACAGAACACTGACAAACTGAAATGGACCACCCAGGTGACCCAGCTGGTTCTGGTTTTTTTCAATATGACTTGATAGGCTGTTAGAAACATACCGTGGTCCAAAAAAACATTAGTTTTTTCATCATCGCAGTTGTTTTATCTGCTGTCTGAGCTGTCAACAGATTTTGTTTACAATTTTTGGCAGACGTACGCTTCGACAAATTTACAACGTAAGGATGTGTATTTTTACTGTTTTACTGAATCGAACACGTGGTTTGTGTGACAGTTTCTCTTGTTGCAATTTGCAAATTTTCTGTAGTGTATCCGGTACTCTACATGTAGCAAAAATTATCAAAGTCAATTGACAGAAAACAAAGATATTGCATTGATATAAGTTTTTTGGACCACGTTTCAGATTTAATTAGCTGTTGACTCAAAGGCGGCCTAGCCTACTAGGCCACACAACAAACAGTTTTTTATTTGCATACATACACTGTGGGCCAATAAAACACGTGTCACTTTATTTTTGTCCGTCCATATCTTTGCCAATTATTGACCAATTATCAAAAATTTTTCACTGGCGCACTCTGCGGACAATTTGCAATAATGTGATTGTTTGTTATATATCCCACCACATCGCAACTGCATCTCTACACTACCTTGTGAAATATAAATGTAAAAAACCAACCATAAATTTAAAAAAAACTCTTCGGTCCAACATTGCGGTAAATGATTTGTATGACACTAGACTGTTAGTCCCACGCAGTCTAGTGTGATACAAATCATTAACCGCAATGTTGGTCTGCAAAGTGTTTATTTCATTTACCAAAATGTTTGTTTGTTATTATTGTTATATATGTATATTTCACTTATATTTCACAAGGTAGTGTAGAGACGCATTTACGGTTTAGTGAGATATGTAATAACTACATCATTGCAAATTGTCCACAGAGAGTGCCAGTGAAAGAATTTTGAAAATCGGTCAATAATTGGCAAAAATGTAAACAAAAGTGGTGGCACGTTTTTATTGGCCCACCGTGTACAATCGTTACGAATACAAAAACTGTATGAATAGGACGTATCACGCAGTGGCGTCGTGCCCATGGGGCTCGGGCTTCCAAAAATGCTCAAAGACGAAAGCATTATTTTGTATAAAAACATTGTAAACACGTTTTGGAGTACAGCATCTACCTCCCTCCCAGTGCATGAACCGTGTAGTCCACCGCCCTGGCTCCACCCTGCCTATTATTCTGCTTCAGTAATAGCTGCAACTGGTTTTGGGGCGATATTATCGCGTGTTGAATTCCAGACTGGCCCTTACAAGACTAGCCATTTTAAATACTTGAAAAATATTACTGTAGGCCTATATCTTAAACAAAATTTTGTTGTAAATACTTTTACTAGGTGCCAAGCTAAGCTAAGTGAAAGCCGTCTTCGAGTGTTGACTCATATCGCCCTTACATAGCATTGTAAACTGTAAAAGCCGCTTGTGAGAATGCATAGGCCCATGCCCGTTATGTAAGTTGTTACTCAATGTAATTAAACGCACAGTGAAGTTTAAAGTTAAGATAATAATAATTCAATTTTTTTTCTTAACAGTAACGGCCTATATATTGTATAGCTATAATTTTCTGTTACTGGCACGCAGCCAGCGTTGCAGCTGGTGACGTCACAGGCAATAAATAATCTGCTGCTGGCCTACTTACGTCATTGTCACTATGACGTCACGCCACTGCACGCACACGCAGACAGACAGAAAATCAGACATGCCTGGACGTGTCTTTTTACCATGGGCATTGGCCCATGCAATATATGTGGTGTCAGCGCGGACTGGTGTACTACATTGTTTCGGCTTGCGACTTCTGTTTTTGTATTTTTATTTCAAGTATTTAGAATGGCTAGTCTTGTAAAGGCCAGTCTGGAATTCAACACGCGATAATATCGCCCCAAAACCATTTTTTGCTGTTTTCGAGTTTTGACTCATATCGCCCGCTTTGTAAACTTTTGAAATTTTTTGCTCTGATTTTTGCTGTTTTTAGTCGAATTTTGTCCAAATTTTTGGTATTTGATTTTATGACAATAAATTTATTTGCTGTTTTCAGAATACCTCCGGACGGGTAAAAGAAGAAGGTGCAAGGAAAAAATTATGTGTGATGTAACAATGTCTGCTGCAGCGAATTTTGTCTTTGATTAAGAACGGTTAGTTGCCAGGGCAACAAGGGTCATCATGGGACAAATTTAAATGACACCATCGGATAGCCCGGGCCTGAAAATAGGGGGTAGGTGCTAATGGCGCGCAATTAACTTTCACGGGGGCCGAGTTATAGTCAATTTTGTTCCAAAATTCGTTGCCATGCCAACGGGTGTCTGCAGGAGAGAAATTTAAATGACACCATCGGAAAGCCGGGGCCCGAAAATAGGGGGTAGGTGCAAACGGCGCAATTATCTTTCACGGGGGAGGGCGAGTTATAGTCAAAATCGCTGGCAGCTGGGACTTTGCCCTAGTTTCTACTTGCGGGAGCATTATAGCGCTCCCCCAGGTCCCCTAGCTGGGTTCAAAGGGCAGAGAAAAGGGAGAAAAGAATAGAAAGAAAACTGGAAAAGTGGAAGGAAAGGAGAGG
>Ga0209671_1009387_pt1 | contig 10257 bp, 14 predicted proteins | sample WorMetHERISLAND2_2_FD_187401 | JGI IMG/M metagenome (GOLD analysis project Ga0209671, IMG submission 187401) | Marine gutless worms symbiont microbial communities from Max Planck institute for Marine Microbiology, Germany - Olavius geniculatus... | ecosystem: Host-associated > Annelida >... | reverse complement strand
GATTTTGAGCAGTCAGAAAATTGTCGAACAATTTTCTTCCTGTCAGAAAATCTTCATTCATTTGCAGCTAGCTATTTTTGGAAATTTACGATCACAATTACAATTTTCAGCACCCATAATCATCTCTGTCCAAAATTCACAGTTTGTCGGAATTCTGTTGAAAATATGCAGCGTTTGTTGGAAAATCGCAACTTTGTGCCCCGCTTACTTTTTTGCCCCACGATGCCGCTGTCGGTCAACAGATGGCATGTTTTGCTATTCTACCCACAATAATACGGCGAAACAAAGTGAGTCTTGCCCATACGTTTGGATCCTCATCTGACCCAAAATGGAATCCGCCGAGGATGTAGATACGTGAGTCATCAGAGAGTATGCCGGGACCCCAGTGCTGACTGTGCAGAGCTCGTGAAACAGTAGACCACGTGTCACTGCTGACATCATACACTTCAGTCGTCCGCACAAATATGCTGCGTAAAAAGCCACCCGCCACGAACAAACGCTCACCGTGGGCCACCATTGCATGGCAGCAACGACTCTACAACAACAGAATACTACAACAAATTATTACAAATTATTATGTTGCTGTGCCATCGTCGATGACGTTGGTGACCATGTGCTACCAAAGCAGTCTGTCCTCTGAAGCCCTGATGACTGATAAGCTCTGTTCAACTCACTTTGTCTTTCCATGAGTCACCCAAGCTGTTCAGATACTTCAGTCTTTGACGCCCCTTTGCTCTCTTCCCATCTATCCTTCCCATCACCACCAAGTTCTCCAGACCATGCTTTCTCAACACGTGCCCCAGGAAAGCTAGTTGCCATTGACGTATTCTTTTCATTAGTGTGAGGTGTACCCCTGCTTCTTTAAATACTTCCTCATTACTTTTCTTCTCTGTCCATGATATCTTTAGCATCCTTCGCAAAAACCAAACTTCCACGGCCTTCAAATTGTCCTACATCACTTTCGAAATTGTCCATACTACTACAATACTATTGCTATAAATCGATGCTGTGCAGGGATGTTAAGACCTCAAGACCAAATTATAATCAGCCTCTTAGTATCTGACCTCGGCTCGATCCTGGCCTCAGCGTCACAGAAATTGGCTTCGTGCACTCAAAAAATTACAGTGTACATGACATTAAATAATATTCACAATAATCTAGACACCGATGCTCATGTCTGTGTTGTGCTGGTTGCTCACTTAAAACTATGATGTATGAAAGCTGATGACCGGTAACACCAGTTCACATCCCAGCTTTCATTCGTTTTCACTGTGCCCACCCACAGAGGGATGGCCAGGCTAAGTTAATCTGGGTCCAAGAAGTAGTAAAATTGTACCAGTAGGAGTGCACACAGACAGACACAAGTAAATACGCTCAAAAAGCAGCTACTGCTGTAGCACGTCTTAGCCATCGCAATTCTGTCTGCCTGTCTGTCCGTCCGTCCGTCCATCCGTCCGTCCGTCACACGAGTGGATCAGTCAAAAACGCTGCAAGCTAGGATCACGAAATCTTCACCGTCGGATGCCTGGAAGACTCTAGTTTCAGGAACCATAAAGCTTTTCGATAAATTTGAAAGGGGTCACCGCGAACGAGAGCGCTAAATGAGGGGGTAGGGAAAATTTGTGATTTCCAGCCGACACGGTGTTGGCAGAGCGAGACAAATTACGTCCTCTTGTGAGTACAAGTAAAACACTATAGATAATTAGCCGCCGGTAGTCTGGCGCCCTCTGGCGACTGGGCATTCAAACATGCACCGCTGTTGCTTGTTCCCTTTTGCGTTAGCTGGGCTTTTCTTGTTTTATAGTCTGACCCCTGCTATCATACACCAACATGACAAGGTTGACAGATAAAGATCCCAACCACACTTGAAGCACATTGCTGCACTACCGTACCATGAAAAATATGCATTATAAAGTTGCACCAATTAAAGCACAGCAATGGAAAACTAAGCGAATGTTGATATTAAAAAAATTATCCCTTGATGAATCCATTCCTTAGCAAAACTGGTTCAGGACACACAAAACATGTTAGTTTACAACATTTGTGTTTCACAACGTAGTGTAGTGATGGGCTTCTGGTGTAGTGGGGCCTTTAATAAAATTTTGTCACAAATTTTTGACAGCATGTGGTGGTGAAACAATGTTAAAAATACGTCGAGAATTGACAAAGTAATCAACATAGCTTGGTGTACCTGAGTCATGGACGCTCTGCGCTGCCAGGCACCTATGTCCAGGTCATAGAAGTGCACATCGTTAGTGGGAATATGACCTGGATATTCGGTGAACTGGGTAGCCCTACAACCGCCGGATATATAAATGCTGCTGTGGTCAGAGTAAACACAGCCAGCATGAGCACACAGAGTGTTGGGAAGTTGCGCAATAAGCGCCCACTCATTGGTGGCGAAGTCATAGTGCTCGGCACTTCTGAGATCCTCAGTGTTGGTCTGGCCACCGACCACCACGAGTGACGTCGAAGTGCCTACCAGCACAGCGCGGCGACGTGGCACAGTCATCGGCGACAACTGCAGACAGACAGTCACGTAACACAGGCAAACATGTTTACGCACACAGTGACAAACAGATAGCACATCGTTAGCACAAGCATGCAAACTAGGGCTGAGGTTTTGCCGGCAAAAACCTGTATCTGCTGCTGAAGTGGTCTGAACCAGCAAAAACTTGGTTTTAGTCACCAGGTATTCAAAAATGCTCAATATCTTGTAAAAATGTGTAGAAAATTAAACCATGTCTCAAAAAACAAACCCCTTTTATTTTTTGAATAGCTCTGTGAAACATTGGCCAATTTTAATACCACTGCCATTTATTTCTACTAAACCTGAAAGCTACTCATTTTATCATCCCACAAAGGGTAGAAGGCTGAGTCAACCTAGCTGGCTAGTTGCATACCAAGATGGTTCACTGGTCCGCAGAGAGTCATACATTCAGGTACTAACCAGGCCCAATGTAGAGTAACTTCGTTGATTCGACTCAAATGTCTTACTGCTATGCCACACCACCAATCCGAAGTCCACAATGGGTGCACAGCAAGGTAGTGCAAGCCATTAAACAATTCCATCATGCTTTTTTCAAAACACATTACTACCGTACGTTATATAACAACACAGCTGAGAATCTCTACATCACTGCACGATTGCACCACAAATTCTGTTTTTTTCGATGCTTTGTGTGTTTTCAAGTCAAAGGCCTGAATGGGACAGAGAGACGAACAGACGCAAAAGGCCTCAGATGCGGCCTATAACCAGTAATAATCAGCATGGCACATAACAAGTATCATCATACCTATTGCTGCATAACGAATGGCTCTCTATATAATACTCGGCTGACAACACATGTGACTCCAGTACATGAAGTAAGTTTTGTCAGAACAGGTAAAGGTAAGGCATCAAACTTACGACCAAGCGGTTTTGAGTCTGACTCCCAGGCAGGTCGCTATCAATTGGTTACTACGTGAATGAGTGACTGCAAACAGGTATACCCTCTCGGTGTATAACCAACACCAAGGTCAACTCAGCATACCATCTTTCCAAGTAGGCAAATCAAGTACTGGCCTATCTGGCTGGCTGGGTGAGTGAGTAGGGTTTAACGTCCCGCCCGATAAGTGTAGGTCAATTCGAGAACAGCCTTTCCAGGCAGAATGCACACAAATACATAGTAATGGAATGGTAAGTTTAACCTTTACAATAAAGAGACAGAAAGTTTAACTTTTACAGAAACAAAAAAAAAACAAAAAACGAGCTAAACCTAAAATTGTAAGAACTTTATTGTGTGCATATGTAATTAACAATAATGGTAATTCTGGCTAGGATTAAAATGATCCCATACGGCAGTGGTGCTCCGTAGCTCTGTGACGGGTTTCTCTGAAAAAAAGTATACAGGACCTTTAACCTCTTAACCTTTAACTACAAAGCAGCAGACCTCCAGCCACTGTCCATCGCGAGGGTTGTATCTGAAAGCAGAGTTGGTAGTGGTGTGAAGAATGCCATCTCCTTCCATCTCCCCTCCAACCAAAAACACAAAGTCGTTGACGACAGCGACCGATGCAAAACGTCGGCGAGGTGATGGGCATAAGTCAACAAAACCACGACGCATTTCCTGGACTGGCGCTACCAACATGTTGGGGTAGTAGCTTTTATCGTTACGTTCCACCCCGAGAAAGACAACACAGTCTTCCCAGGCTCTCAAGCGTGCCATCGAAGACTCCGGCTGCTTGAACATGTTCTGGTGGTACTCCTGCGCACCCTGTAGAGTAGACAGCAGCACTACATTTACTGTACAACGTGTACCTAGGCAGTATATACCTTACAGCATACGGCTGTAAGATATGTATGAGAAGTTGCATATGAGGATGCCACAGAGCACCAAATTGAAACGATTTAGAGAGCTAACGCAAACAGCATAAAATCAGGCTCACCATTGCATGACAATTTTTCAGTCTGTTGCTGGATTAGTGAAAGTGGGGCCCGAGGCATCTGATTTAGAGAAAACTCTGAGAATGGAGCATGCCTCACACACCCTGCCCCTATCCTGCATTGCAGTCCAGTCCAAAAGTCTACAACTATGCATCTGGCTGTTCATGACTATGACTTCATACACTAAGACTACCCGGCATACAGCAATGACCTGAACCTCAGTGACATCTGTATTAAAATCTGAAATTTCTAATGCTGATACTGTTATCTGCCTCATCACGGACAGCAACTAAAAGTCTGTCTGGAATGTATCTTCTGTATCTCTGGAGAAAAGATACAAATACAGCCTTATCGTATGTCTCAGGTACTGATACAAGATACCTAACAGAAAATGTGTCTACACCATGGGCCATAAAAAACGTGTCCCTACTTTCGTCTATATCTTCGCCAATTATTGACCAACTTACAAGATTCTTTCACAGTCACATACTGTGGACAATTAGCAATAAAGTTGTTGTTAAACATCCCACCACACTTTAACTGTGTCGCTACACTACCATGTGAAACACAAATTTTCAGAAATCACCAAAATCACTATAATACATATGCAAAAAATCATATTCTGAAACAATTTTCACTAATTTTTATGCAAAAATTAAATTATGTTTAGTTTTACGTACATTTCTGATGTTTGTAAACAACAGCATGATAGTGTTGTAAATAATAATTTTTAATGCACTGAAGATATACTGGTGGTGTAATGTGCCATTTAGCAGTGAAGACAAGGCTCTGATTAAGAACTTGTACCGGTTAAAAAAATACAGTTTTTCGGAGAATAATGACAGAATTTTTAAAGATAAACTGCAACAGGGAAAGCATGGGAATGTTATTAAGACTGATTTTGGAAACATGCAGCACCGAGCAACAACATAAGACCGGCAGACTGAAGCATATACATACTGAAGAGAACGTGATCACTGTGGATGAAATAGTAGGCTTGCTAAACCACAAAGGCCAGAAACAAACACATCTCTCAATACACCAGATATCCAAAGAACGAATCTAACAAAGTGTACATCGTACAGATCATTCACTAAATTTTTGGTCAAAAGTGTATTTTGTTTATCAACATGCTTGCTGTCTATTATTGTTAGTTTTTCTTGCAGTTATGTTTCACAGAGTAGTGTAGCGACACAGTTAACGTTTGGCGGGATATTCAATAATCACTTTATTGCTAATTGTCCACAGAATGCACCAGTAAAAGAATTTTGAAAATCGGTTGATTTTTGGTGAAGATGCGGACAAAAGTAAAACGGCACGTTTTTTGGCCTACCCTGTAGATACCAGATACATTTTCTGTATCTTAGATATGTATCTAGATAACTGAAGATCAGATACCAGCCAGAAATGTAATATATATAATATTATATAATATAATATAATATAATAATAATATAATATTAGCCGAGCTGACCTGAAGCACTTCGTGACAAGCCTCTCCAGCCAGCAGTGGATTGGTGACTATGCCCTCCATCTGTTTGGCACTCATCAATCCGTAGCGTACGAGACCCAACACACGACGGATTGTCTCGGGATCTTGTCGTGTCGCCAAAGCCTCAAGCCAAGATACAGCAACATTGAAAACACTCAGTTCGGATGCAGTGTGAAGACGATCGTTTGACAAAAGCTCACAGAGCAAATCACATGAAATGTTGCGAAACCCAGCGCTGTTCCTGCTGAGTGCAGCAAAATCACGGAGGACGAAGGACTTTGTCTCATGCACGCAGTCAGAAAGTCCATACGTCTCAGCCAGATTGAGGAAATGAAGACAGTTCTCCGCACACATCACTGCTGTGATATAGTTGACAAAACAAACACCGAGATAAAATTCCAAACAAAATACCACAACATGTCATGTGAAAAAGCTTCTGTGACTTCTTATTAGTGATCAGTAGCAAAAAACAACATACTATGGCAATACCGCCCCTTGCAACAGCATGTTGTGGTAAAAAACAGTACAAATCATAATCTGATATTAAATAAAAATCGTTACGCTTTAAGCTACCATTCTTCTAGCAAACATTACAGTTGCCTAAATAAAGAGTTTTCCCTGACGTGATTTTTTCCTGACAATACCCTAACTTTTCGCTGACAGATGACAAACTTCCATTCACAAGGTTTTCCATACCAGCGGTTACGTGGCAAAAGGCCTCCATTCCATTACTCCATGGAATGGAAAGGAAGCAAATCAACCTGTCTCCCGCACGTACCTAGAGCAGAAAGTCAGAATCTCATCAAACTGAAGATAATCAGCAGCCTCCAGGATATCCTGCAGGTTGCCATCATGGATAACAATTGCTCCGGTGTATGCATATTCAATGACAGCTCGCAGACCAATCGCTGTCACTCCCTTCAGCTCCACCTACCATGCACCAGCCAATCAACAGCCCTTTACTACCACAGCATAGTTCAGTAATACAGGTTCAATATGAATGCAAGTGCAGAAAAAAAGCAACAGCATTTTCAAGGCTTCAAGGCCACTAAATAACAAAGTCTATAGATGGGCAATGCGCACTGCACTGTCTAGTAACCTATCTGCACCAAATTAAAACTGCAGATTCAGACCCTTAACTTTATACAGTCACTGTGACATAACAAAGTGGAAATAATGATATATCATACAAATACAACAAATTCATCGCACAGAGCACATTCAATAAAAACGATTGAAGGCCAAGGCATCGAAATCAAGGCAAAAGTTTCTGTCCTGAGGTTGAGAACAGTCTCCGAAGACCCATCCCTAAAATGAAGCGTCACAAATCACGTAATTACACATAAAAAAAATTAGTATTAAAACTAACATGCAATGCTTTCCACAAATTTCTAATGTTCTCAACAAGATTAGTGACAACTGAGTGATAACTGGGTATCTATAGCTAAGTCCTAAACTGAGGAACACTACAATTACATCAAAGTACAAAATATTTAGTGGGCCAAAGTAAAAGCATAACAAGAACAGTAGCAGTGAGATGAGGGAAGAAAGGGGTCAAATGTAAGAGTAAACTGTTGCTGCTGGCACCACCGCTAAAGCCCCCATTCCAACTGTGTAAAAATAATACATTCAGTTTTTTTCTGTGTTCAAAATTCAAATTGCATTATTCAAATATTAATTAATTATTCAACTTTTGAAAAGTATGCTGTGGAAGTGAACAAATGCTGAAACGTCACAAACGATGCATAAAAAATTATTTAAACTGAGTTCATGGCAACGATCCAGTCTCAGAATTGGTTGCTGGTTGGCCACTGTTGCACATAAAAACAACACACTGCAGGCTACCGAACAAACTATCAAATAACAAATAACCTGCCAGTTTTACTGATAATATTTCAAATTCTGATTATCCAAAAATCATTTTAAATCCTTATTCTTGTCTTGATCTATAAGTCTGTTCAGTTCAGTTCAGATTATACTTTCTTCAAAACGAAATTTCTCGGAGGTTGCAGAGTGTTGAGTCTTTGTCTTAGTCTTGAAGCATGTTGTGTTGGACAGTGACATCATGGCAGAGACAATTCAATCCCCTTAAATTTTCACATGTCAGAAAGTTGTCTTCTAACCTTCTGCTAGACGTTTGCAGCTGTCTGTCAAAACTCTGCAGAAAATTCTCAACTTTGCACCCCCTCTCCCCCACACACTCAAAAGATGTTGTACTGTTGATCACGGTCTTGCTCTCAGATGTTGGTGCCATTTATATCACTGACATCAACACAGCTTTCTTAACACTAACAGTAAAATACAACACATTTGGGAAAACATTAATACCCGGTTCTGAGACTTCTCCTGGAAATTCTCTGTGAACATGGAGTAGAAGTACGGACTGCAGCTAGCCAGGTAAGCACGGTGGACACTGAATGTCTGACCCTGCACCACAAGCTGAGTATCACACAATAGACTGCCCTGCCGCAGGCGCTGAAATCCTTCGACAACTACAACTCCAAGTTTGCTGGACTCATACTGCCTGGAATCATGGTTCCAGTCACGCTGGCCACTAGCTGCCATCAACGTTCTAGTGGCCACAAGTCTACAATTTATAAACAACTCAGAATTATGGCAACATCCAGTTGTAACAGCCTAACAACATGAATTATGACAGAAAGGATACTGCAAATTAGAGAATCAGACAAAATACAAGAAATCTGAGCTAATGCCCACAAGATGCATGACAGCGTCAGTTTAATGCCATATGCAAGTTGTCTTGATCTCTCTCCAGTAATGTGGGGAAAAACTCACTCTTCGAATAGACGTCAGTCATGTCACATTCTGTGCCTATCTGCAACCTGTACCATGTGTAAGGTTGTGAAATGTGCCCACCAATATTAAATATTGGTGGGCACATTTCACAAATTTTTATAGCAAGGCTGGCGTAGAATAGTAGTAAATAAAATATTTTACGCACCTATATCACTTGCTTGCTTCCTGAGTGAGTGAGTGAGTGAGTACGGTTTAACGTCCCAAACGACACAGTATAGTCATTTCAGGGATGGCCTTTTCAGGCAGAATGCACACAAACACAATAATGGAATGGTAAGTTTAAACTTTACAATAAACAGAAAGTTTAACCTTTACAGACACAGAAAACACAAAAAAACAAAAAAGAGGTTAACCTACAATTGTAAGAACTCCATTATATGCGTGCATATCTAATTAACATAATGGTAATTCTAATAATCTTCCCTGTTATCCTCCAGACAGATAGAGAAATTATTCAGCAAGATCTTCATAGAGTGCTAAACTGGTCTTATATGTGGCAGATGCCATTCAATACGATTAAGTGTGTGGTCATGCACCTAGGTACCAGGAATGCTCAGCACACCTATGTCATGGAGAGTCAGCCACTGGAGGTTGTGACAGAGGAGAAGGACCTGGGTGTGACTGTTTGTAACAATTTGAAGCCAACTAGACAGTGTCAGTTAGTATATGCTAAAGCCAGTAAAGCACTTGGTCTCATCACAAGAACCATCTCCTTTAAAAGTGCTAGTATCCTACTGAAGCTGTACAAATCGCTCGTTCGGCCTCACCTAGAGTACTGTGTTTCTGCCTGGTAGCCTTATTATGAAAATGATAAGTTCTTGTTGGAAAAAATCTAACACTGGTTTACGAGAATGATTCCGGGCCTCAAGAAATTACCGTATGATGAAAGAATACGGCAGTTGGGTTTGTGGACCTTGGAAGAGAGAAGGAACACAGCTGATTTGCTGCAAGTTTTCAAGATGTACAAAGGACTATCTTCAGCTAAGTTCATCGATTTTTTACTCTCAGTATGTCAGTTACAACACGTGGACACACCGCCAAGATTGCTAAATGCAGATGCCATCTAGAAATTAGACGTTTCTTTTTCTCCTCGAGTGATTGATCGGTGGAATCGTTTGCAGCAAAGTGTCATAGACTCCAGCAGTGTGAACTGTTTCAAGAATGGTCTCGAGCACACAATAAAGACTTCGATGGGCTTCTTTATGGACTAACCAGTCCGCTTAGCCCTACGGCCAAACCAGCTCCGGAGATTCCTATACCGGTCCAGGGAATTATGGAACTTTCGTTCCCACGTACTTTCGCTCCCGAGGAACGAAAGTTCCACAGATGGAACTTTCGCTCCCGGTAACTTTCGTTCCCGGGAGCGAAAGTGACGTGGAACTTTCGCTCCCAGGAACTTTTGTTCCATGGAACTTTCGTTCCCACAGTCAACGTAATGTGGTTTCACTCCCCAACACAAATTATGATTATTTAATTGATAAACTAATGGAAATTAAGGCGTTATAACTTGTTCGTATATTTG
>Ga0209671_1009385_pt1 | contig 10258 bp, 8 predicted proteins | sample WorMetHERISLAND2_2_FD_187401 | JGI IMG/M metagenome (GOLD analysis project Ga0209671, IMG submission 187401) | Marine gutless worms symbiont microbial communities from Max Planck institute for Marine Microbiology, Germany - Olavius geniculatus... | ecosystem: Host-associated > Annelida >... | reverse complement strand
TTGCATATTGTCAGAAAGATCAGTGATGGAAAACTTACAGCGGACAGAAATTCGAAATTATCAAACATATTACCGATATAATTGTACACACAGAGAAGAAGTATTAAATGAAATTTCTGTCCTTTAATAAACTCATACTATGCTGAAACATTAACTATTAAATTACATAAAATTACATTAAAAAATCAGTAAACAATTGTAATTTGACTTATTTATATGGCTTAGAAGAAACTTTATACTAGAAAAACGAGATGCAAAACATGCAGAGATGAAATACTGAAGAATTAAAAATGGGCACAAAGTACTCCATCACTTAAACCGAAAATAATTAGGATCCCAGATTTCTCCCAATGTTTGGCACCATGTCAGTTATTTGCTATAAATTATTCAAAAATAAACAAGACGGGTTATGACATTCCATTTTCACATTTTTCATTAAAATATCTACTTGTCATCTTTTCCTGTTCTTTTGGTATCTGCACAAACCACACAAAATCAAAAGAAGGTTTTGAAATTGCATTTTGACATTTTTCATGCAGAGTATCTAATTTTTCATATTTTTTTGTCATGTTCTTTACCTGCAATTTAAGCAGCCTGTTGCAAAAAAGTGTTCTGACATTCCGTTTCAATGTTTTTGACCTGGAATATCTATAAGTTTTCATTTTTCATGTCCTTTTCCTGCACTTCCTGGCTTGTTTGTAAAGAGTCAGTCGTTCTTCTTGGCAGCCTCGGAGTAAGGAGGCGGAGCCACGCTGCCCGTCGTCTGCTGTGATTGGTCAGCAGCTGTGTACTGGGGCGGGACTCCAGGCATGTACACCTGGTGAGGGTTCATTGGGTCATAGTAGGCGTGGCCAGACGCTGCTGCCTCTGCTGCCTTTGCAGCTATACACAAACAATGACAAGTAGAAATATTAGAGCTGTTGAATTAATTTGTTACCTTAACATGTTAAAGAATTAATGTGCATTGAAAAAATTTAACACTCGTTACAAAAATTAATGCACATATGTCAATTTATTAAATTCTGTGAAGTGCGAGTTCCAATATTTCATTGAACTGCGGTTATTTGACAATCAAATAATATTAAGTTAATTGGAAATTTTTCGTTGCCATTCCATCACTACTGTCAGGAGTGACACAGCCACGAGTTCATCGGTCAATAGTCGTTACTGCAGTCACCCTCTCAATGTAGGCAGCTACAACATCAGCAATATGTATTAAATAATGCATGCGTAAAAGCTGTTGAAAAATTAATGCCTCGACAGTACTAAGAAACATATGTTAGCCCAAAGCCGAGTGCTGACATATGATTCATCCACCCACCTAAAGCTGTGCAACCTTAGCTATAATCCCAATATTTCAAGCTAAAAATTGGCTTAGCCAAACTGAGCCAATACATCTGCCCCGGGGGAAATTCACACTGACTTTTGTTTTTTTTAGCTGTGTCACTTTTAAGTTAGAAGAAGCCCATATGGTGACTTCATCACGCCACCGTTGAGAGTTCACCTGGTTCATGTACAGCACAGTGGTTCAGCACAATGTCGGATGGAAGCCGACTTTTGGAAAACATGAGCTTGAGCCAACCGATTCACCTAGGCCTAGATGCAGCTATAGTGACCATTAGCATTCATTATTATGATTTGGCCAGATAGCTGATGATCATTTTACCGTACCACGGATGGCAGAAAGCTGAGTCGACCAAGATGGCTGGTTACATACCGAAATGTTTTACCTCCTGCCTGCAGACAGTCATCATCCAGGCACTAACTTCATTGACGGGACACAACATGTTACCACTATACCACACCGACAACCAACATGTTGACGACGAGAGAGCAAATGACAAACCGGCGGCTGAACTCTGTGGACTGTCAGGGTACGACGCAGCTGCTGCAGCAGCAGCGTAAGCATCCGGGTGATGACCGTTGACTTGTGGTGGGGGTGCTGCTGGTGGGTAGGTGGAGCCACCCAGGTTAGGATCAATGCCTGGGTACGGAGGCGGCACGTCATACATGTACACGCTGTTTGCTGCAACAACGAACACGTATAATATGCGATCATTCAACGTAAAATACCAAAACACAAAGATCACGATATCTAAGAAATGCACAGATCTCGCTCATTTGTTTAGAACATAACTTTGCAAAAGTTAATATGTGGCAGCCGCATGTTAACAGTAACCAGAGAAATAGCTCATCAGAGGCTAAAACTCTATGACTCTGCTAACTTGGAGAAAAGCCACTAATGCATACTGGAAACATTGCAGAAATGCACACACAAGACAATATCTTAAGCATAATCAGTCATGCAAGTGGTAAGTAAAAGAACTTGACCGGTACAAATTTAACAGTTTATGCACCACAATGAACAGAAATGTCTTCATCATCATATATTAGTTTAAATACAGTTTAGATACAGTTTTACAAGCTATTGTTGTAGGTAGAATATTGTATGCTCTTTCAGGTTGGGGTCCTTTACTTAATAAAGAACTTACAGGAAGAAATAACGCCTTTTTCAAAAGAGTATATCGATATGGCTTTACTACTAAAATTATGGAGGTAACTAGTCTACTCGATAATGCTATGAGGGTCGTTCCATATACAAGTTACAAAATGGCGCCATTCCATTAATTGTTAAACTAGGAAGAATCCGAAATATACGTTTTGTAGGGAATTTAATTCTTAGTACTAGATAGGAATTTTGTTAAGACGACGTCACTGTGACGTCATTTATAAATATTAAATAAGATGACATTGCCACTGAAATTGTCCTGTAATGAACAAAATGCTATTTTGTTTGTTTTGTGAGCAAAAATACTTAATACAACTCGGATTCATTTTGAAATGTATCCAGTATATGGTGACAAGTGTTTTACAATGTGAACAGAACACTTTTGATGTAAGAAAATGGTAGGTGGGCAGAAATTTGCATAAGATGTGAAGGTGCAATCAGTTGTTCGTCAGTGGATGGGACAGCAGGCGGCATCGTTCTTTGCATTGGGCATAAAAATGCTTGTTGACAAAAGGGACAAATGTTTGAACAAACTCGGATGATATGTTTAAAAATGAAGCATTAATGTTTAGCGTTAAAAGAGGTGACATTAACTTGTTGAGTTTGTTTATTTTTTCTCGCTCCTATGCTGTTTGTCACTTGTGAGTTCGATTCATTACTGGTGGGAAAAATAATGCACAAACACACTGTGTTCTATTAGCTGATGACGTCACAATAATGACATCATGATCCAAAAAATTTCCGCTAATATGTCAAGAATGAATTTCCCTACAAAACGTATATTTCGGATTTTTCCTACTCTAAGAATTGATGAAATAGCGCTATTTCGTAGCTTATTTATGGAACAACCCTCGTAGTAAGGATCTTTTCTGCAATATGCAAAAAGTCCACCCTTGTCTATTTGGCATACTACCTGTTGAAAATAAACATTAACATGAACTACGGGAACGCGGTCATAACTTTGTTTTACCTCAGTGTAATTCTAATCTTTCCAAGGCGTCATTTCTTAACAGATGTTTGTTTAGTTTAGTTTGTGTATATTAGTTTGGTTTACATTTGCTCAGTGTTACATGTTATATTACCACAATGTAATTTTGACAGTTTCAAGACTTCATTTCTCAACAGATACATGTTCAGTTTGGTTTATTGTAGTTTAGTTTAGTTTATGTTCAGTGCTTGTTTTTACTTGTGTATTTCCTGCAGTCTTATGATTTAGTACTTGGTTATAGCAGTGTTTGATGCACATTTGTTGGATTTCAACAAATCAGTTATTCATTCATCATAATGACAGTTGACATATGCAACTTCTGACAACGCAAACATGGAATATGTCAAAAACATACAAACCTTTACGAAAAACGTTCAATGTGGGTGCGGAAGGTAAACACAACTAACAAAAAGTACTCTTAACGAAAACCTGTGTTTACAGCAGATTAATCAACTTAATCATGCAAATAATATCACATCACAAAATAATAATAATAATAACGATAAAGCGTATTTATACACAGCACCTAAAAGCAGAAGTCACTAGGCGCCGCAGTCTCAATCAATCAAACAAGTGTGTTTTTAGTTGCACTTTGAACTGTTCGTAGTCCTCTGTGGCCCGCAGTGCAGCCGGCAAACTGTTCCAGACTCGTGGGCCAGCGACTGCAAATAATCTGTCATCGAGCCATATCATTGTCTTCGGTACAGTACAAGTGAGGGAGGCAGCTGGATGTAGTCGGCGAGCGTCGTCGCCGACCAAGTTGCAATCGTCGACCAGGTGCGGAGGCGCCAAGCCGTTCAATGCCGTTCATGTTCGTGGGTTAGTAAATGTCTTTGTATAACATTCTAATGAAGAAATCTCTATAGTTCAATTGTGTATGTGTTGGAAATAAAAGTTTTATTGTGCGCTCGTCCTTGTGTTGCACTGCACGTTTGCTCGATTAGACAGATACTCTGCAGCATGTGACTGTCATTTGCTAAAACATGGCTGAACAGTTTATCATCAGCTTCTTCAAACATTTCGATAACAGTAAAAGTGTCATCGCCACCTGAAGAGACTTGGCTGTTGGACTGTCGGGATATGCATAGCAAACAAAGTTCCAAAAAAGCAATTAACACTCAATGTCACTCGCACAGACTTTCTGGTTGATTGGAAAAAAGTGTAGATAGACCAAAATTATAACAATACCTCCATGCTGTAACAAATATGCTCCCGACTAGTATTGTTCCTTCACGAAAAAACAAAATAAATGATAAAAAATTCCAAATAATTTTAAAGAAAACCTAATGAGACTGCTAGAGCGGTATCACTTACATGGTGGAGCAGTCGGGAATGTCTCATGAGGTACAAATGCATACGTCGGCCCGGAGGGTGGGGCGTATGCAGGAGGCGGAGCCTGGTAATAATTGGCAGCTGGGGGCGTGTAAACTGGAGGCTGTTGGGCATAATGTCTCGATGCTAAACAATACAACACAAATGCACAATACTCTAACATATGCTTAACCATGATGTGTTGTCTCAACCAAGAAAGTCACTCTACCCATTTAGTATTTAGATGTCTGACGAACTATCTCAGTTCATCACGAACTCAGCTTAGCAAGTAGGTGCAATGAGTGCCAGTGAATGCTGGGAAATAAGCGAACACGATTCACGATGCACTAACCCAGTATCCACAGTCTAGCAGTCTTAACTGTCTAGCTGATGGCTAAAGAAATGGAGATCAGCGTCAAGCTACAGATCATGTGGCATAAGAAGACCTTTGCTCTTTACCTTGTTGTAGAGTAGGTCAGATACATTATTATTGGTGGCAGAACTTTCTACTGGCCAGATGTCCTTCACATCACTGAACCAACAGTGCTCATCAATGTAATGAATGCAACATGATTTAACCAAGACAAACTTTGAAATAAGAACAACCGTGCCATTGTGGAATATATATGACCTCTGCAATGCATTCTTAAACAGAGTCTTAAGACATTCTCTGTACGTACAATAATGTATTTTATTCTGCTAATAATAAGGTTGTGGTTAATACCAGCTTAATAACTACGATATTACCATATTTTACCATTTCTTATTAACACAAAAATTAAATGCTTATAACGACGTATGACAGTGAATGGCCTATTTTGTACTGACGAGCCATTAAGAAACTTCTCAGTCACTCACTGTTATTCACACAAGAATTACTACAACAAGATATGGGCTCACCAAGTCGTCCAGCATGCAGCATCGCCTGTCCAAACTCAATAGCTCCACCACGATTGAACCACATCTTGAACCGACCTTCCCCCTCCCAGTTACCTGCAGTGCAGCACACATCACATCTACAATGTGTTTGGATTTTGGACTACATCACCTCGTGAACTACTACTATCTGTCAGACTGTTAGATGTCTCGTTCTTTAAACCACCAAATGGTTTAGCCTTGAAGTAGCTGTGATACTTATGCCATCACGCCGGATCGAATGACCGATTTACTCATCCGTAAAGCAGCTATAAAGAACGACTGAACCACAGAATACCAGAAAGGCAACAATATTCAACAATAACCACGCACATGCAGAATCTCTAAGAAGGACTCAGCAAAAGCCATACGTTCAAAGACAGTACAGACAGTGATGTGAAATGCTGCAGCAATTCTTATACCGACACTTAAAAGTTCTTCGATATAGCTTTCTAAAAGCAAGTAACTATTGTTGCCATTTACACTTTCCCTGTCACTTCCAAACGTTCGCTAAACTCCGAAAAAATTGTCTACTGCCCTCATGGGCTACTGCTATGCAGCAACATGCTGTGCAGGCACAGACAGCAGTTGGAAAATGAGTAAATGTGAAAAAAATTCCACAGCTTGTGAAAACACTTGCTAAAACATTTCAGCACCACTGACTTACATGAGTGCTGGTTACAGATTACAGACAACAACATAAAATCCTCTATGCTGAGCAAGAAATTAACATCAAAGCATGTATGCTAATTTGCTAATAATCCTAAACAATTTACTCAGTCAATCGGGGACCAAACCCAGGCCCAGCCGATAACAATTTAGGCTTAGCAGTTAGCATGCAATGTGCCAATCACAGAAACAAATCTGCAATGTCATCATCATCATCATCGTCATCGTCATCATCATTATCAGCAACAGTAGTAGGAAACAACTTACCACCAGGTTCAGCACGGACTTTTCCTTTGATGTAGTTAGCGCCAAAGACCGGTTGTTCGAGCTCAAGACCATGCATGGAGAAGAATGGCATACTGAACGACTGCAGAGTGTCTTTCACATCCTTGCTGTTGAAGATCACCTGCAGACACCAGCAGTTGGTGGCATGACATAATGGTAACATACTGCATTGAATCAACGAAGTTACTCTGTGCCGTGCCTGGTTATTTCTTGGATGGATAACTGCATAGATCAAGCATCTCGGTACACAACCAGACACACAGGTCAACTCAGCCTTCTACCCTCTGTGAGATGGTGAAACAAGTATCGGCTTTCGGGCTAAGTAGTAATTCATCAGGACAGCACAAATGACATGCATCTCCTGCTTTTCTTTGTATACGAGTTGTTTATAACAATGCTGTTCCGAGAAATGACAATAAATTTACATAACCTAAACGGCTCTTAATTCAATGTGGTTTGCGTGTGCTGCATAATAAACAAATGACATTTAATGCTGATAAGTGACTCACAGTCATAATCATATGCCAGTAATGTGTATAACCAGTGACATACTCTGTGAGTTGTGAGATAAACTCTTCCCTTCTTGTTGCCTCGAAAATGAGGCAGATTTCCTGACATGTCAAATGACATCTCGACTCCATCATAATAGATCAGAATCCTGCAGACAAAAAATTCCAACATTGGACATTTTCCTAATGAAATGACATTCCCAAAGCCAGCAAAATTATGCAAAAATATGCGAGAACAAGATAATGTTAATATAAACACAGAGTCTGTCCAATGCATTTCGACAGTTTACGGTATATGTCCGTATAAATATAATCAGTGAGCTGTTTAGACCAGTAAAAACATCAAACAGTTTAATTTCAAATTGTACAGCAGCAATGATTCTTTCATTTTTACTGGTCTTTCAGATCGCTGATCTGAAGGTATCAAATTTTGTCCAAAACTGTTAGATCGGCAATCTGAAAGACTGGTAAAAATTGATACTTTCAGATCACTGACCTGAACGTATAATTATCGATTTACTATTGATACTAATCCTATGTGGCACCTAGACAAATAACTTCGTCCTTTATATTAGCCTACTGCTACAACTAGTGTTACAGAACTCCCGGTTACACTTAATACCGCATCGGACTATCGGCCACTATCGTGAAAATCTATGTATTGAAATGGATATATCAAAGCTGAGAAAATAAATGATTAATCACACAATTACTTACTGATGCGCTACAGCTATGCTGATGTGTCTGTCTGTCTGTTAGTTAGTTATGGGAATTTTAATGCAGTTTTGTTGCAAATTGTCTGCCGTGAGTGCGAGTCTGGCAGTGAAAGATTTTTGCAAATCGGCCAATATCAGGCGAAAATATATAGACAGAGTATGGCGCCATACTTTTGACTCATTGCATTTTAGAAATGTAAAATCACTGTCACGCTTTGAGACATCAGCTGAAAACTCATGGCTGCTTACCAGTGATGTGGTCAGTTAGGCTTACATAGGCCTACAGGCTACAGCAGTTGCTAATTTGCTATCATTGCCTGCATAATTCTGATTATACTGCACTAAATAAAACCGGCAATTACTTTACTGCACTTTGTTTCCGTGCAAATAGAAGCAGATACTGATATTTATTTTCTGCAAATTTTCACGGCAGATAACTGTTTCATGCTAGCTTCCTTGAAAATTCACGACAGACAGCAAAAATCAACTACTTATTTTCCGTGAATTTTCACGGCAGCTAACATCTTGCCTAGTGCATATTTAAAAATTGTGTACTGTGTAGGCCTATAAAAACATGACTGAAGCATCAAAGCTAAAGCAGATGATCGACTACTAAAAACTACAACGCAACCACAATGAAAGTAAAGGAGTTACAATCATATGAGAAGTAAAATCAGAACTAGGGCCTATGTAAATTGTTTCCTGAAAATATAAGCAACACTGCAATCTATTTAAATATGACACAATGCGTTTTAGTTTTAAACAGCAACACAAGACCAAAGCAAAGACAAAGTTATCGGCTGCAGCAGTAAACTAATAACACGGCAATATAATAATCACAATCAAAATACTGCATCACATTCACAGATGACTACTGCTATAGCATAGGCCTAATCTACTGTTTAACACTAACTGTTCACATTTTTAACAAAAATCGTTCGTTCAGCCCCAACCTAAATCCGCCTATGATCGGACTACCGGCGACAGTCGCACTCAGCAGCGCACGCCGCTATCGGCCAGAAATGACAGTCCGATAGCGGCCGATAGTCCGATGCGATATTAAGTATGACCCTAGAACTCCGACGACAAGGTAGGCTAGGCCTATACATAACAACTATAAGAAGACAGTCAGAAAAAAATCACCTTTCACCACTAAAAATAAGAACGCCACCGTTCGCGTGAGAAGTGTTTAACGACATGTCAACGAACTGACGCTTAATTTTTTCACGCAATTAACTGTTAATGCTTACTCCTCGAAACTTCTCTCATCAAAATAAAATATAAACATTAGTTGACGTCATGGTCCACGTAAATATAGTTCGGACCGAACTGTCTATGTTTTAGACACAGAGGTGTTCGGACGTCACCAGTGTGCTAGCAACAGTGATACCGGTATCTAACTGCTTGATCAGAATCATTTGATTTTGACTTTAACTTATCAGAAAGAACAAAAACTAGCGACATTTATTAATATTTATTATTGCGATTTAATTTTGGTGGTGATTTTCAAAACAAATCCATTGGCACTAGCTTAAACTGCGTTTTAGTTGTTTCAGAGCTCGACAGTCGACACAACACAACACAACACATGTGACACTAGAGAGAAGTCAAAGTCAAATTGGCCAAAATTCAATTGACTTTGACTTCTTCACATGAAAAGCATTTGACTTATAGGGTGTTTACACGATCGAGCAGCTAGCTCGACGTTCTATGGTAATTAGCATGCTAATTAGGAGAGCGGGCAGGTTGTAATTGGAAGGCATATATAACACGTGATCAGCTGTGGGCTGAGCTTAAGCCTAGGCCTACATTTGAGCCAGGGGGCGGGGTTCCAATAAGCCTGCTTGAGCCAGCTCAATGTTTGCTCGATCGTGTAAACACCCTATTACGATTTGACTTTGACTTCCGTAAATCATTTTTCTTAAGCTGTGATAAACTTTAAGTCAAATAATTCATTTCATTTAACTGACTTATTGTACTGCTATGCAATTTGAGTAAAACTATTAATAAACTAGCTACCTACGTCCACAAGAGACAAAAGTTTCCATCAGTTTTATAACTTCACTTTTACTACTAGTCAAAAACAGAGCTGCGGAAATTGACAACAAATCATGTGTTTTATCACTATAAACTATTAAAGATAAAAAAGTATGAGAGTTCATACAGTAGAACAGAAAATAGAGGAGAAAGTTGATGATACGGCAGGGGCCAATGTTGCAGCCAAACACGTTAATGAGTCACTTAGAGTGGTGGCTGAGAAGTGCGAGATATTGGAAAGAGGATTGAAGAAACAAAAAAGGCGCGGATAGAGGAAGAGGACAAAGAGGCGAGAAGAAACAATATTATACTGTACCGT